>OLSL01000003.1_pt1 | contig 246992 bp, 228 predicted proteins | sample 1672511 | NCBI WGS metagenome assembly OLSL01 (sample SAMEA3136694, study PRJEB25190) | human gut metagenome | biome: human gut; feature: human-associated habitat; material: faeces | place: Austria | collected 2013
CCTTCAGAATATCTGTTCTGAACCATTCCGGAATCAGTGCAATTTCCAAATCACCGCTGTATCCGTTATTGGATACCGAACGGAAATATACGATGCCGTCTGCATAGAACGGAGAAGAATCCCCCTCTGCATCCAAACTGATGCTTACTGCTCCTGGAATTGCCTTTGGTGTTTCGTATGTGTAACTTCCATCTTCACCTTTTGTCAGCTTTGCCGCATGAACATTTTTAAGATTGTATATTACTTTATTCGCCATAGCTTTATGCCTCCATTTCAAATGAATATAGGACTTCGTACATTTTTTCACTTTCAATCCACGTTTCTGTGTGGTCATAAAAAACACCGTACTTATCCAGCACGGTTTCCACTTTGTCTTCTACCGACAAGTCCTTGAAATCGATATAAAGTTCAATATGAATTTCATTGATCTTTTGATACACTTTTCCATCCGCTGAGAAATGATCTGTTCCTGGAATGAGGTAACAGATAAATGGCGGATCTGGACTTTCACCTTCTGCAAAGTGATCATATGCAAAAGGAATACCCATTTCATCAAGCATCTGTAATATCTTATCCATCAGTGACCTCCCAGTGCTTTCGCTATTTCAGAATCCAGTGTTTCTACTGCGGACTGTTCTGCCTGTGCAATGTGTGGTCTTGCTGCCACTCTTCCACCACCTCGTTTTGCATGACCGTGTTCCAGAAGATGGGCCAGCTGATACCGATTCTTTGAATACACAGTTACTTCAAGAGAGTTTGATGTTTCCTTTGTTTTCTTCACCGACCAGCTCTTCGCATAAGCACCTGTATCCTTTGGTGCATTTTCAGATATCTCTTTTCTTACGGTATTTCCAGCTTTCCGGACAGCTTTTTTTACATCATCAGAAGCAAGGTCTGCATATTCTTTTAAACCTTCCATAATCTCATTGGCAAGGTTATCGATCTTTGTTGCCATTACTTCTTCCTCTCTTTCTCACATTTCAGTTTCAGACATTTCTTCTTGAAATTCATATGGTCAATGGATACAAGATTGTAGGTTATCCCCTCAAAGATTATCCTGTGTTTTGTTACATCAAGATCTGCTAATTTCCTGCACCATCTCACGGTAAAAGAAATATCCGAATCATCCACGATAAGACCTGCCACAGCTTTTTCAGAACCGCCCTCACCACTGACAGTGGCATAACATTGATAGAAATCCTTCCAGACACTTTTGTGATTGCCAATTTTATCAACTGCCACTTCATTTTCCTGAACTTTGATCTTCACATTCAAAAGTGCAATATTCATCAGAACACGCTCCTTCTCACACCTTCAAGAAGTGAACGAAGAGAAATCGTAAGCTGATGGTGGTCTGCATCTTCTCGGTGTTCATATAGATAAGCTACGGCATACATCACCGCTATCTTAAAGGATGGAATTTTCCCAAGTTCATCTACAGATAATCTGGCGACGTCTGCACAGAGGTTCTGCCCGGTTTCTATGAAGTTTTCAATTAACGCATCATCTTCATCAAAGTCCACACGAAGATACCCTTTCATCTCATCAAGACCAACGATCATATCAATCACCACCTCTTAAAAGAATGTGACACCTTATGACTGGAATTCGCGGTCATAAAGTGCCACTGTTATTTGTTTTTAGGCTTTGCCAGCAGATGCTGTATCTTCCTTGAGCTTAAGCACCTTCACTGCCTCTGGAAGTACCAGTTTTCCATCCACTCTTTCCTTTGCAAGAAAACCGATCATTCCATTTCCTGCAAAAAGCTCACGAAGTTCTCCAAAAGAACGAGAACCACGGTCACCAATGTTGTAGTAGCTGTAATCACCAAAAGCAATCGCATTGATCGGTGCAAAAGAAGAAGTATTAACGGCATAACCAAGCACTCTGTCTGGTTCTCCTTCCTTGTAAGAAGGCTGCCAGATATATGCTCCGTTATTATCCTTCAGCTTTCTAAGAGAAGCAAGTGTTGCATCATTCATGATGAAAGAAGCTTTCTTACGATAAGGTCTCTTGAGTCCATACACAAGGTCGATAAGGTCATCGGACTTGATTGCAGCTGTAAGTGTTCCAGCAATCTGACCGCCACCAGTCTTAGCAAAAATGCCAGTCGGCTTGCCCTTACCATCTCCGTTAAGAAAGGCATCCTCTTCGGCATTTGCAAGTGCCTTACCAAACTGAGTAATAATGTAGTTTTCAAGACCGAAAGCATTATCATAAAGAAGCTCTTCTGTGACCTTGATCGCTACATGAAGCTTATATGCATCCAGATAGATCTGATCAAAAGTTGCATCACCGAAAGTTAATGCTCCACCTTCCTCAATCCATGCTGCTGCAGGCTTGGTAGCTGCGATGTTAATTTTGTGCTGACCTGCAGTAGTAATCTTTGTAGCAAGGCTACGCATGATGTTCTCACCATCAAGCACATCGATAAGTCTGCGGTCGTACTCTTCCGGTACAAGGTAACCACCATCGGCATCTACACCTTCCTGAAGTACATTGCTTACATTACGGAAATTCGAACGCATCGCAGAGATCATTGCATCTCTGTATTCATCCGAAGCCCGTCCTGTCTTTTCTTTTTCCTGCTCTCCTCTAAATGGTTTTCCTGTAATCGGAGAATTAACAGGCTTGGAGAGTTCCAGCTCTCTTCGTTCTGCTCTTGTCTGACGGTCAATTGCAGTGGTCAGATCTTCGATTTCCTTCTCCATCTTGTTGTAGGTTGCTGTATCCTCATCAGAAAGCACACCATTCTTGTCTTCGTGAGTTTCCACAAAGTTCTTTGCAGTTTCCCACACTTTTGCTCTTTTTTCGATTAAATCCTTAATAGTCATAATAGAATTCCTCCTTAAATGAATTTCTTAATAAAGTCCAGACGCTCCTTAATCTCTTTTGCAGAAGTGCCTTTGTTTGTAGATACAGAAATCTCTGCCTGCTTTGTTACGATTTCTTTAGACTGGACATAGTGTTTTTCCAGCTTGTTCATAAGAGCGTTGTTTATCGCCTTGCGTGAAAAAAGCATCGAGTCAGTTGGTTTCTTTTCCTTCTCTTCGGTGCTTTCATCATCTTCATCCTCTTCTTCGGGATCAGTATTCGGTTTTGTTTCTGCTCTTGTAACGATGTCATCAGCAAAGCCAAGTTCAACGGCCTTGTTTGCATCCATCCAGGTTTCGGCATCCATCAAGTGACTAAGTTTCGACCTTGAAAGACCAGTCTTAATCACATAGGCATTGATGATGGACTCTTTCACTTCTGCAAGCATATCGATTGCTTTTTGCATTTCTGCATGGTCACCAAATGCTACGGTTGCAGGATTATGAATCATCATCATTGAAACAGGGGACATAAGTACCATATTTCCAGCCATTGCAATGACCGATGCTGCCGATGCTGCAATACCGTCAATCTTTACTGTGACATTCCCTTTATACTGTGTGAGCATATTGTAGATCTGAGCCGCAGCCACACAGTCACCACCCGGAGAATTGATCCATACGGTAATATCTCCACTTCCGGCATTTAACTCATCCTTGAATAACTGCGGTGTGACATCATCATCAAACCAGCTCTCTTCAGCAATTGTGCCGTGCAACTCAAGGACTCGTTCTGCGACTTCGACCTTTTCTTGGTTTAGAGTCTTTCGGCTCTTCCAGTTCCAGAACTTCTTGTTCTTCATTCGCTTTCTCCTCTCCGTCTGATGTATCCAGGCTTGCCGCAAAGATACCTGCATCTTCAAGCTTGGTCATGTTGCCGTTGATAAGATAAAGGTCACCACCGAGTTCGGCAGGAATCCTGTCGAGATTCTCAAGTTTCCTTATGTCATTGGCAGACATCCAACCATTCTGTCTTGCAGTGGCATAACCGTTCATTCGACTCTGATAATCTCCACGCAAAAGTCCGTCTACATTAAACTTTATAAAATAATTCTGTTTTTCCTCTGCTGTTAACAGAGAACGAGCCATATTCTGCTCCCACCTTGAAACCCAAGGATCCAGAGTATATTTCACAAATTCAAGTGACTGCTGCTCAATATTAGAAAAGCTCGACTTCTCAAGGTCTCCTACCATATGTGGAGGCACTCTGAAAATTCGAGCAATCTCATCTATCTGAAATTTTCTTGTTTCTAAAAACTGTGCTTCGTTCGGAGAAATGGAAATCGGTGTGTACTTCATTCCTTCTTCCAAAACAGCCACCTTATGCGAATTTGCACTACCACCAAAAGTCTGTGACCAGCTGTCCCTTACCTTTGATGGGTCTTTAAGAGTTCCCGGATGTTCAAGCACTCCACTTGGTGCAGCACCGTTGGCATAAAACTTACTGCCATACTCTTCAGCTGCAATTGCAAGACCGATAGCATTCTTGGCCATTGCAATAGGCGAGTAACCTACAAGACCGTCAAAGCCAAGTCCCGGAATATGCATGACCTCATCAGGAGCAAGCTTAACAGAAGATCCTTTATTGGTTGGGGCATCATCTGAATTTACCTGGTACTCATAATAAAGATGTCCGTGTTCATCTCTGTCCACTTTCATCCTGTCCGGCATGAGCGGATACAGTGCGATAATCTCTCCCTTGCCATTCCTAATAATCTGTGCGTAGGCATTTCCCCACAACAGAAGATGCGTCATAAGGGTTTCCCTAAAAACAAAGCTTGTCATTTCAGGATTCGGCTCATCATGGAGCAATATATAAAGTGGATGCTCTGTAGCTTTTACCTTACTTCCGTTCTCATCATATTTATAAAAATGTAATGGCAGGCTTGCCACTGCTTCTGACAAGATACGGACACAACTGTAAACGGCAGTCATCTGCATGGCAGAGCGTTCATTTACTCTTTTTCCACTCGTGCTATTGCCCATAAAAAAGCTATATGCACTGCCACTTGTTCTGTTTGTGGGAGCATCTCTTGTCCTAAACAAGCCTTTTAGAATTCCCATTCTAGTCACCTTACCTTTCCAAATTAAAAGACTAATAAGCCTCGTGTATCGTAGACCGATTCAGTCACTTCATTACCACATCTGATTGCTCTGTCGAGCGCCATGATTGTTGCAATGGCACCGTCAATCTTTTCAGTTGATTTTTCCTTATCTGCCTTGATGTTTCCTGCAGGATCCGTACGAATAAAGATGTTATCCATATTCCATCTTAAAACTGGATGACCACCATGTGCAATTCTTTGTTCAAGCACAAGCTTCATCAGTTCCTTGGTCGGTGGACTCATATCCTTGAATCCCTGTCCGAAAGGCACAACGGTAAATCCCATGCCTTCCAAATTCTGAACCATCTGCACTGCTCCCCAACGGTCAAAGGCAATCTCTCTGATGTTGAATCTCTCACCAAGACTTTCTATGAAATTCTCGATGTAGCCATAGTGAACAACATTACCTTCGGTTGTCTGCAGATAACATTTTCGTTCCCACAGGTCATAGGGAACATGGTCTCTTCGCACTCGAAGGTCAAGGGTGTCTTCCGGCACCCAGAAATAAGGAAGAACGATATATTTGTCATCCTCATCAAGCGGTGGGAACACAAGTACGAATGCCGTGATATCGGTTGTACTGGATAAGTCCAGTCCGCCGTAACATACACGACCTTCCAAGTCATCTTCATTAACGGCAAAGTTACAGGCATCCCACTTTTCCATTGGCATCCATCGTACCGACTGTTTTACCCACTGATTAAGTCTTAGCTGTCTGAAGGAGTTTTCTTCTCCAGGATTCTGCTTCGCGGAGTCACAGGCAGCTTTTACTTTTTCTATAGCAACGGTAATGCCAAGTGATGGATTTGCCTTTTTCCATACTTTAGGGTCTGTCCAATCTTCTGATTCATCTGCGCCATAGATAACAGAGTAAAATGTCGGATCAACCTTTCTTCCCGCCTGAATATCCAGCGCTTTCTGATGTATCTCATAGCAAATGGAATTGGTATCATTTCCGGCTGTGGTGATCAGAAAGTACAGTGGCTGCATTCTTGCGTCACCACTTCCTTGTGTCATTACGTCATAGAGTTTTCGGTTCGGCTGCGTATGAAGCTCATCAAAGATTACTCCGTGCGTATTAAAGCCGTGTTTATTGGCAACATCCGCTGATAAAACTTGATAAAAGCTGTTCGTTGGCTTATATATCAGTTTCTTCTGCGACTCCAGAATCTTCACTCGCTTCATCAGTGCCGGAGAGAACTTCACCATGTCTACAGCCACATCAAATACGATTTTTGCCTGATTTCTATCTGCTGCACATCCGTACACTTCTGCTCTTTCTTCTCCATCACCACATAAAAGAAGAAGTGCAACGGCAGCTGCAAGTTCTGATTTCCCCTGTTTCTTGGGTATTTCAATATAAGCTGTGTTGAATTGTCTGTATCCGTTTGGCTTTAATACTCCAAACAGATCTCTAATAATCTGTTCCTGCCAGTCTATCAATTCAAATTTCTTTCCTGCCCACGTTCCTTTGGTATGGCATAGTTCCTCAATAAAGCTGACAGCATAATCTGCCATCTGTTCATCGTAATGAGAAGACTTCGCCATAAGCTTCGTTGGTTTATACTTTTTCAGTTTTCTCATTTGCCATCACCTCCACAAATAAAAATAGCCACCATCATCGGTGACACCAATAAATATTTCTATACGAGATACAGAAGCCTTTCAGCTTCCGTTCCCGACAACATTTCGTTATTCAGTCTAGTTAAAATCATTTAAAAGGATGCAAAGAGCAAGTTCCGCCTCTTCGCAGGTCGGCTCAATATCCCATCCTCTGTCGTAGTTGGCAATCCATTCTCCATCCATCTTAAGGCTCAGTTTGGAAATCTTACCGCCGTTGATGCCGTAATCCTCGCTGGGTTCTTCAAAATGTTTCACCCAGTATTTTACGTTCTTGTATCCGCCATCCTTCTTAGGAATTCCGATTGTTCCTTCTGACCACATGCTTATCTCACCTCCATCTTGATTGCTGGAATTCTTGCATGCTCTCCAGTCTTCCAGTCGGTGTGTCTTGCGTTGACTGTTGTAAGTCCGTTCATGCAAATGCCTTCTTTCTCAAGTGCTGCGAGGGTTTCGATAAGGCTTGAAAATGTTGAACTGATGGTAAACTCTGTAATGCCTTCTGCTCTTAAGCAGTCTGCAATCTCTTTGATGTCGTAATCCCAAATGACCTCGTTAAAATCAATAAGGTCGTTGCCAGATTCTTCTTTGGAAGTTTTGTATGCCCAGAAAAGTGTAGGATTGATTCTTGCGTCCTTAAGGTTTCTTGCCTTCTCTTCGATTGCCTTTTCAAATGTTCTGATTTCCTTCATTGTGATGTCCTCCTAAGTGTTTTCTTTTCCTTTCGGTACACTATATATCACTCTAAAAGCACATAATAGCAAGTTAATTACTGGCATAAATGTAACAATTATTTCAGTAGATAACTGTGTATTTTATGTCTCTCCATAAAGGATGAAATGGACATAATCTGCTCGATTTTCCTCTAGGAAAATCACAAGTTCGTAGAAACCATATTCATTGGCAAGCCTCTGAACCATCGTTACATCAAACATATTGGTAAGACCTGAGACTCTGATATATAAAATCTGTTCTTTTTTCTTCTCATCCATAATCTTACTCCTCATCTGTACAATCCGGCAGTCCCATTGCAAGTTCTGTATACACCTTTGTGTATCTGCTTTGTTCACTGCCTTCGGATGATGCCATTGCTCGAAGGTAAAATTCCATCGCATCTTTTCTGCTGTCCCAAGTTTCAGTACTTCCGTAGCAAGTCACCTTTACGCTGTCCAGTTTTCTGCAACTGTCCTCTCCATATACTACATTCAATCCGGAACCATTATCCCAAGCAACCATAATGCTTGCTGTATCATCCACACCCATGACCGTGCCTTTCGTTCCAATCGCTGGTGCCTGCAAATCGTCCATTCTCACAAGTTCTACTCTGCATCCGATAGGATACTGTCTGCGTACCCTTTCCACAATCTCTTTACTTGGAAATCTCATCGTCTGACACCTCCTTCTTTGCTACATTTTTGAAAGCAGATGAGCCACTGAGATTCTTTAGCAGAATCTTTCTGTCGGCTTTGTATTCCTCACCGATAAACCCAAGTCTTAAAAGGAAACATCTGAATGCGTATTTCTCATTGCTGACTTTCTTTTCTGTTGAGTTGATGCGTTTCTGTTCTTTACTCATCTTGCAAAGTGCTGCAATGAAATTCTGGTAAGCTTGACAGGTTTCTGCATCCGGGAGTTCGGAAAACCAAGGAAATGAAACTTTTTCCTCATCAATTTCAATTCGAATGTCATCCACTCCTAACGCTTTTTTGATTAACTCTCCTTTTGCATCAAGTAAATTTGTAAGGTTACAAACTCCAACATTCTCAATGGGAATTGCCACTGTAAGCCCCGCATCTTCGCCCTGTGGCATTTCTTCCGGGTCTTCGGATACTTCCTTGCTTTCGTAAGCAAAGCCTCTGTCGGCAAGTTGCTGAAGAAGGTCTTCGATATCCTTTAGAAAGATGTTCTCCTCGAACTCTGCATCACCGTTTTTGTCGATAATCAATCCACCAAAATCATAAGCAGCTGTTGGCATCCCCTTGTACTTTGGCTTTGTTCCGAGGATTTCTCCAATTGCTGTAACCAGTGCTTTTCTCTCTGCTCCGGTTCGGTTAAATTCTACTCTCATTTATGAGTACCTCCTTTATTTTTCGGTACTACATATATCACTCTGAATCACGTAAATAGCAAGTCATATCTGTAAATATCTGAGTAAATATGAACCGATTTATCCATCATGATTTTGTGCATAATATGCTATTCCGGAAAGCACGAACACCACATTAGGAAGTGCTACACCATTGCCCCACATCTTATACTCCGCTGAGTCTGAATGTGGGTTCTTAAGCCATTTTCTGATTTGATTATCTGTCTTCGGCTTTGTTTTCTTTCCAAGTGCATCAGTGTGTGTCTGAAAGATTTCTCTCCATATAGAAATATCCTCATCGGTAGGATTCTCTGTTCCAAGCTCATCACACCACCAATCCGGAAATCCCTGCAGTCTTGCACATTCCGTAGGAGTAAGTCTTCTCACAATATATCTCGGTTCATTAACGATAGGTGGATCCTTGTAATCTGTGGCAACGAGTGTGTTTGCCATTTCTTCTTCAGCGGATGTAAAAAATGATGCCTTGGATGAACTATACACCGGATGAGCTACTCCACTTGCTCCTGCTGCCACAATAGTCGGTTCTACTTCCTCTTCAATCTGGAAACTGAACTTTGCATTATAGCCTTGGTTCATTGCGGGTCTGCCAATACCATATGCAGGCTCTCCTACAAAATTTTCATGAGGATTTCCCATCATCTGAGAAGACGGTCCCTTTGGACCATCGTTGGCAGAAAGTGTCGCATGAATATCTGCAAATGCCACTGCGTGTTGCTCCGTTGCATTTAATGTGTACATGACATCTGATTCCTTATATCCATCACCCTTATGAGAAGGACGAGTGCCATTGCCTTCAATCACAGCAATGCCGCCTTGGTTGCAGCCGGGATTCCCACCATTGCCATCAATGGTTCTGCTTGTATCTGCTTCATAAAATCCACTGTTTGGATTTGCAGATTTCATGGAATTACTGTCCTTGGAACAGATGCCGTAAGCAACAGGCTGGAATAATGTCTGATCATTGTTTGTTCCAAGTGTTGCTGACTTGTTCTCCTGGATAAGCGGACCCTTTCCTCCGCCTTCACATCCACTTCGGATTTTCAATGTCTTTGGTGTTTCCACTACAAACGGCTGATTGTTGCCGCCTGTTCCATAAGTAGAAAGAACGGTCTGAGACACATCAAGAGGACCCGTATATCTTGCATCCTGTCCGTGGTTTTCAAACATTAAGCCGATGCCTGCATCTTGAGTGCCTTCTCTAAAAGCGGAGGCAGAACTTTGCCACGACTGGATGCTCTCCTTAGAATACCCAGACAAGCCTTCTGACTCAAATAGTATTTTTCCGGCACACCAATCTGCAAAATCTGCGACAAGGTAGATACGTTTTCTTCTCTGGGGTACTCCCCAAAACTGAGCATCAAACTGTCTCCAGGCAACGGAGTAATTATCTCCCATGATTTTTCCTGCGCGGTTCCATTTGTTAGGTTTAGGCACTGACACTGATTCATCTTTGATTTTGCAGACCTCTTCGAGTACTGCTCTGAAGTCTTCTCCCTTGTTGGAGCTGAATGCTCCGGGGACATTTTCCCAGACGATAAATCTAGGTTTTCTGCCATCTGTCTTACACCTCATTTCTTTTATGATTCTGACTGCCTCGTAAAACAAGCTAGACCTTGAACCACCAAGTCCATCACGCTTGCCTGCAATACTCATATCCTGGCATGGACTGCCAAATGTGATGATGTCTACAGGTTCAATCTCTGCTCCGTTCATCTTGGAGATATCTCCATAGTGCTTTACCTGTGGCAGTCTTTTTGTTGTAACTCTTATGGGAAATGGCTCAATTTCTGAACTCCAGGTCGGAGTGATACCGGAAATTAGTCCTCCCAAAAGAAAACCCCCGGAACCATCAAACAGACTTCCGAGGGTCAAATTCTTATTCTCCATCTGCTCCCTCCACCTCTTTTACAAGGTCGGAGTAAGCAAGTTTCTCTCCGTTTCTTATAACGAATACATTATCTGTATCACCGGTATCCTCAACATATCTACGAAGGATGACGGATGCGTATTTCTCATCAAGTTCCATCGTATGACATACACGGTTCGTCTGCTCACAGGTCATGAGCGTTGAACCACTGCCACCAAAGGTATCAATGACGATTGCGTTTTCCTGACTTGAATTTCCGATTGGATAGGCAAGCAGGTCAAGCGGCTTTGAAGTCGGATGATTCTTATTCTTCTTCGGCTTATCGAAGTTCCAGACGGTTGTCTGACTTCTGCCTGCATTCTTGCTCCAGTAGTGCTTTCCATTCTGTAGAAAGCCATAAAGGACTGGTTCATGCTGCCACTGATAATCACTTCGGCCAAGCACCAGAGAGTTCTTTACCCAGATGCAGCACCCGGATAAATGAAAGCCTGCATCCATGAAAGCCTTTCTGAAATTAAGACCTTCTGTATCTGCATGAAATACATAAGCCGAGCCACCTTTTTCAAGATGCTCGGCCATGTTCTTAAATGCGGAAAGCAGAAATTCATAGAATTTATCATTTGCCATCTTATCATTTTTTATGGATAAGCCATCGGAACTTTCAAATGCCACATTGTACGGCGGGTCCGTTACGATAAGGTTGGCTTTTTTACCATCCATAAGTGCAGCTACATCTTCTGAGGAAGTCGCATCACCACACATCAGTCTGTGTCTTCCGACTGTCCAGATATCACCACGCTTTACAAATGCTGCTTTCTCAAGTGCAGCTGACAAATCGTAGTCATCATCCTTTACCCCGGAAGTATCATCCGAACCAAAGAGATCCGCAATCTCGCTTTCGTCAAATCCCGTAAGTCCGATATCGAAGTCCTCACTCTGGAGAGCCTCAATCTCAATACGAAGTAACTCTTCGTCCCATCCTGCATCCATTGCCATTCGGTTGTCGGCAAGAATATATGCTTTCTTTTGTGCCTCTGTAAGGTAGTCCACAAATACACAAGGTACTTCAAGTATTCCTTCTTCCTTTGCAGCAAGGATTCTTCCGTGGCCTGCGATAACATTAAACTCTCGATCAATGATAACAGGATTGATGAAACCGAACTCACGAAGGGAAGAACGAAGTTTCATTACCTGCTCGGCAGAATGAGTTCTTGCATTATTCACATAAGGAATTAGTTTTGATACAGCTACAAGCTGCATCTCAGTAGTTGTCTTACTCATAGCCACCTCCACTAAAAAAGACCCCACTCAGCGAATTTTTCAAATCCACCTACGGAGTCTATGTAATCTTTTGCAATATTCACGATGTCCTGATACGGGATTCCATCGATTGTATCATCACCAATGGCACAACAGATTTCTACTGGTTTACCCGTTTTCTGTGCTTTTAGAAAAGCATAGATATTAACGGATACATCGGCTTTCGATAAATCCTTACCATGAAGTCCTCCACCTGTTACTGAATCAGCCATATCAGACCCAAGTTTTCTGTTGGTTGCTCCGGTATCTACATCAGTGCCACCAGTCCAGTCACCGAGCGGATTGATTTCCGCATTTGGATATGTGTTTTTCAAATCTGTAGTTTTTGCATTGCTCTGACAGATGATCAGTCTAGCTTCATCAAGAATGTACTTTCCATCTGTAGGATTGGAAGTGTAGATTTCTCTTGCAATCTTTGAAAGTGCCTTTTGCTCTTCTTTCAGCGGCACACCTTTGAAGATGCCGTTGTCACCACATCTCATTCCCTTCGACTGGTTATTTGCAAGATGCACATCCTGTGGAACGATCTGAATAAACACACGGATGCCCGGTGCCATTCGCTCTACAATGAATGCAACATCTTCCTTTTCCAAAGGTGCGGATGTTTCAATCACCACATGACCATACCCATGACCGATGAGTACCTCCACAGCAATCTTTGGATTTTCCTGTTTCTTATACGCAAGGTCGACAATCGCACCTGCAATTCTGTCTGCCACCTTATCCGGATGGCTCGGATTCACTTTTTCAATCATGCTATCTTCCTTCCCTTGCTCTTAGGAGTCTCTCCATCAAATCATTCTGTGGAGCAGCATCGTCATAATCGGTACTGCAGTTCTCCTTCACAATCTGAAATATTTCATTCCAAAGCCTTACGGCCTGGTTCATATAGTTGATGCCAATATTGATAAACGGAGATGGGATAGGTTTCTGTGTAGTTGGATGCTTGGAAAGGAAACCTAGCTTATTGGTCATCTCCTCACACTGAATCCAACGCGCAGAACACATCGCATATCTCTCAAGTAACTGTGGAGACACCTTCGATGCACATCCGATCTTCTTCAGCCACTGCCAAGTCTCCTCATAAATCTCGGATGCCTGCAGTTCTGAACCATCTCTCTGCTCTGCTGACAGGAAGTCGTGTGGCTTTGGCATCTCCACACCTTCCACATCCGGAATATCCAGAATCTCTAATCTTCGTCCGCCCGGATTTCCGTTATTTGCTTTTTCTTTGACAGCCGATTTCTTACGTCCGGCACCAGGTCTGGCACCTCCACGGCCGCCTATGTTATTCGATTTCGTAGGCACGTCTCATGTTCCTCCTTTATTACCCTTTTGATTTCGCCTTTTTTACACGCAAGACCCCACGCCGTTCCACGGTGGTCCCGGTGTTAGAGATTTTGACCGCCCCTGGGGTGCTTTTTCATTCATCAATTCGCAGTGTGACACCCTATGACCAGCATTTCCTATATTATATATATAGGATAAAATTTTTATCTCTATAGAAAAGGATAGTAAATAGCCGTCATAGACCGACACACTTAATACTTATACACATGATGTTTTTTACTTCCGTGATAATCACCGCGTGCGGCATGGATCTTGGCATGACAGCTTTTGCAAAGAGAAATCAGATTGCTTCTGTCGTGGGTACCACCTTCTGACAATGGTTTCTTATGATGAACCTCATCCACCGGAACAATGATCCCTTTCTCAAAGCACTGTTCACAGAAAGGATGTTCCTTAACATAGCTGTCACGAATTCGTTTCCACGCTCTTCCGTACCTGCGGCGTACAGCTTTCTCTCTGCCATACTTCTCGTAGGATTGGTTCATTTGTTTTTCATGTTCCTTGCAGTATCTACCTTCTGTTAAATTAGGACAGCCAGGATAACCACACGGTTTCTTTGGTTTTCTTGGCATCTTTTTCACCTCCATCTGGACATAACAAAAGCCTCTGTGGGATTGCTCCTACAAAGGCTCTGTTGTATTTATATATTTTTCTACAATACCATTTTACATCATTTCGATATGAACGTGGAGTGGCCTAGGGGTGATCTAGGGGTGTCCTCTTTCAAAACTGTCCAATGCACGTCTATGTAGTTTCTTTGTCCAACGCAGTGAGTAATGCATTCGAACAGAAATATCTGGCATTGATAAAAATTCCAAGTACCTATATCTTAGAATCATCTGTTCCATTGGATCTTCCATAACATCAATTGCATTGTCCACTTCGGTTTTAATCTCATCAAGCTTTTTATAATCTTCAGCAATCTCTCGCTCTAGATCATCTATCTTTTCTAAGTAGCGAACAAAGGGAGCTTTTGTATTTTGATTGCTTGAAAAATGCTCCTCGAATCCCGGTGATGATGGACTGCACGATAATTCTCTGTAAAATCCGAGTTTAATTTTCTTATCGTTAATCTTGTTATTTAGAATGAACGGTCTGTTCAGATAATCTTTAGCCGTCATAAGCACCACCTCCGATTCTCACTTTAACCGCATCAATAAGATCTGTCTGTGTTTTCTCTTTTAGCCTTAATGCCTTCATCACATCTTCATCGATGGTATCCTTTGAAATAATGTGGTGTATGACAACTGTGGATTTCTGCCCCTGTCTCCATAACCTTGCATTGGTCTGCTGATAGAGTTCCAATGACCAGGTAAGACCAAACCATATAAGGGTCGAACCACCGCTTTGCAAATTTAAGCCATGTCCGGCACTCGCAGGATGAATTACGGCAATCGGTATATCACCGTTATTCCAATCTCTGATATCCTTTGAAGTCTTGATTTCACGAACCTTGAACCTTTCCCTGATTCGCTCCAAATCGTGGTTATACCAGTAAGCCACAAGTACAGGTTTGCCATTTGCACTCTCGATTAAATCTTCAAGTGCATCAAGCTTACAGTCATGAATATGGAAGACCTCTTTTTCCTCGTTATAGATAGCACCATTGGCCATCTGCAGAAGTTTGCCTGAAAGAGCAGCTGCATTTGCAGCATCAATCTCTTCATCTTCCAAAGACACCACCATTTCCTGTCTTAATTCGTCATATACAGACCATTCCTTTTCTGAAAGCTTTACTTCCACTTCGTTCATAATGCATTCAGGCATTTTTAGAAAATCTGCCGACTTCATGGAAATCGTAATATCCGATATCAGTCTGTAGATGGCATCTTCCGCACCAGGTCTTGGTTTATAGGAAAATATCATCTGCTGATTTCGTTTATCCGGCACAAAGAAATTCATACGATAATGTGTGATGTATCTTCCGAGCCTTTCTCCCATGTCAAGGATTCTGAACTCTGCCCATAAATCCATAAGTCCATTACTGCTTGGAGTTCCTGTAAGACCCACGATTCTTTTTACCTTTGGTCTTACTTTAAGAAGGCTCTTGAATCGTTTAGCCGATGCCGACTTGAATGACGATAATTCATCTATTACAACCATATCAAAATCGAATGGAAAGCCACTCTTGTTGATAAGCCAGTCCACATTTTCTCTGTTGATAAGATAAATACCTGCACTTTTTCTTAATGCCTCTTTTCGCTCCGACTCTGTACCTATAACCACCGAATAGGTCAGTCCCTTTAAGTGATCCCACTTTTCTATTTCAGCAGACCATGTATCTCTTGCTACTCGGAGGGGTGCAATGACCAGAACCTTTCCAACTTCAAATCGGTTATAGAGAAGTTCAAATATAGCCGTTAAGGTAATCACACTCTTTCCGAGTCCCATTTCTAAAAGGACTGCTGCCACAGGATGTTCCAGTACAAAGTTTGTTGCATAAGTCTGATAATCATGAGGATTGTATTTCATCAATGACACCCCCAATCACATCAGTGTTATCAACCACATAGCAGGTAAACCCCAAAGCTGATAACTGTTTCATTCTTCTTTTTTGTAAGGCTCTCGGTTTCTTGCCAGGAGCCTTGAGTTCTATAAAAGCCATTCTCCCTTTTGGAAGAAGAACCAGTCTGTCCGGCACTCCGTCAAATCCGGGAGATGTAAATTTGATGCAGAAACCACCTGCAAGCTTTACAGCCTTTACAAGTTTCTGCTCTACTTCTTTTTCACGCATTCGTGCCACCTCCATCAATGCTGAATTTGATGGTGTGACAGGGTAAGACTGTCATTTCCTATACTTATATATAGACTTAATTTTTTTACTCTATAGAAAAGGATAGTAAATAGCCGTCATTAACTGTCACACCTACTGTCATTACTCTTCTTCCATAAAGTCCGTCTTGAGTCTTAAGCCTTTAATGTATCTGCCTTTACGGTCACGGTATCTTTCAAATCCGACCGTTTCCAAGGCTGTGTAGAAATCAGTTGTACTTCTTGTAAACTCACCCACCTGGGTACAGAAGATTCGATACTCGTTATATACCTCGCTCGACTTTGCCACATAGGCAGGATCAAGTTCGCAGCGTTCACTTAAAAAGTAGGAAAGCCAGTCATTACTTTCCTTATAATGCTCAATAGCATCACGCACCTTCTGTGGCGGGTCAATCTTATAGTTGTCTGCGATTACCTTTCTTGCACCTTCGATAACCCATGTAAGGATTGCACCACCTGCCTTTTCAAACAGATAGTCTGCATAGTTCTTGATATCAGCACTTCCTTCTATCTTGGCATCAAACGGAATAACGATAAGTCTTCTCCAGGTACCTTTATCAATCGCACCAACCTTTGGCAGGTGGTTGGTATAAAGCACAAGTGTATGTGTGGGAGTATATGAAAACGGATCTTTATACTTCTTTTCAGCATAGATTTCATCGGTAGAACAAAGCTGCTTTACATTGGCAGTATTCAATCTCATACCTTCTTCAAGTTCTGCTGCAATGAGCATTCTCTTACCCTTTGCCTCGGCAAGTTCTGGCTTGACATTTCTTCTGCATCCAACGGTAAGCATATCGGCAGAGATGTTTCCTGAATATGTACCAAGAACCCTTGCGATAACATTCCAGAATGTAGACTTACCATTGCGGCCTTCTCCATATGCGATAATGAGTGCCTCCACATACACCTTGCCGATTGCTGACAGACCAACCATTCTCTGAACATAATCAATAAGGTCGGTATCCTTTAAAAAGAAGGTGTCAAGTGCAGCTGCCCAGATGTCTGCTCCATCACTTGATGGGTCAACGGTTGTCTGCTTTGTGATGAAATGTTCTGGTCTGTGTTCTATTGGAAACTTAATACCCTGTCTTAAATCATAGGTAAGAGTCGGTGTGTTCAGCATAAACTCATCGGCATCAAGGTTTCTCTGTTCCACCTCTAGCATCGGACGAGCCTCTTTTAATGTGGCAGCAATGTTCTTCGTATCTCTTCTCTTAATGGCATACTTCTTATAGACAGAAGCATCTTCATACATCTCATAAGCATGAGCCTGCTGTTTATTGAACATCTGCACAGCTTTTTTCGGGCCCACGGATACAAGAATTTCCATGCCACCATTCTTTACAAGTTCATCCATAGCCTTCTTCATTTCGGTATCAGCCTCTGCAAGCTGTCTTTCCGTCAAGTCTTGGGAAACACCCTGGGACTTTGGTTTTGACTCTTCCCAGAAACTGCCGTTGTAGACCATGTAATCAGTCGATGGGGAATAGCGAAGGATATCCTTATACTCAGTTGCAAGAACGGTAGCCTGTCCCACATCCGAGAAATCATTCGGCTTTAATCTGCAGTCAGAGTTGTACTGTTCAGGAGGAATGTAGCCTTCCTGGTTTGACACCTTGTTACCGAACTTCGATGCACTTCTCCATATCACCTTGAGTTCACTTTCAGGAAGTGGTGGATTACAGAGTTCTGCCTTCTTAAGGAATATCTGATAAGCATCTTCTGTATTTCCATATCTCTTGATAATCTTTCCGGCAATGTGACTCATAGTACTGTTACGCTGACCTTCCGGCACTTGCTCAAGGCTTGCATCGAAATCAGCAAAATCATCCTCTTCCAGGTAATCAATAATAGTCTTGTCACCCTCATAGAACTCCACTTCATCAGAGTTATTTCCATAAAGGAATCTTGCAGAGTCTAATGCGTTGGTATCGTAATAAGGAAAAATGTCTGCAATCCTGCGTTTCATATCTGCATACTCCTGCTCATCCGATACAATCTCAATAGGGAAGAAGATATGAAATCTTGGTCTAGCAGACTTATCTCCCTTTGGAAGGTTGTTGTGTCTGCTGTAAGATACAGCAAAAGCAACTCCCGGTATTTCAAGTGCTATATCAAGAGGAGTTACCCATTCATTCGGGTTGTCCGAATGGTCATTGTCACAGTCAAGAGAAATACAGTCGGAGGATTCAAAGTTATCCTTACTTCGATAATTTCCCTTGTACTTTGCAGTTACATGATCCATCTTCGTTGCTTTAATAAAGGATTCCTTGTCGGAAACAATCATCTTGTTAGGATACAGACAGTTACCGCTGTTGCCGACACAGTCTGCTGAATAAACAGTAAAATTAATCATATTCTCCGACCTCCTTCAAATCTTGGGTAAACCATCTGATCTTCATTCTTCTTTTCTTGGCAACACCAATCTCACGAGCCATGCCTCGGCTTATCACACCACCGAATACCCAGACCTCTGTGCATTTGCCAAGAAGTACATAATTGAAATGCATAGCCATCTCTCTTTCCGCCTCATTTCCGTCATCCATGAACTGCGGATATAAAAGATGAGGTGTTACCGGGATAACATTTTCATCAACAGCAAATCTGCTGTATGCTTTTGCATTCTTTACATTATTTTCGATATCACCTGCATACGGACTGCAAACATATACCAACGGAAGATAGGCAGCCTTTTTATCAGCTGCCACTTCTTCACGATGGATATTGGTAAGAGCCTCATATGTAGTCGGGTCGGAATAACCCTCATGATTAAACTTATCAATGCCCATATCTTTTAATCCTCCTGTTCAATGACTGGTAAGATGCCTTCGTTCTTCAGAAGGTCATAAAGGAAAAGTCTGCCCTTCTGTGTCCAATAGGTATGCATCACACTTCTGCTCTCATCAATTGCATAGGTACGTGATTGTGTGTATCCGCATTCTGCATACTGCTGATATAAAAGCCAGGTCTTTCTGAACTTGTACTGAACTCCAAGTTCGTGAAGAAGTGCATTGAACTTGCGGCCACTCATACCGTAGTCCTTTGCAATCTGTGTAATAGGAACTGTGTTCTTGTTCTGTAAAATAAGGTCATAGTAGCTTGCCTTTGGCTGCATCTCTGCAATCTGCTGACGCTGAATAAGCGTCTGACATTCAAGCTGTTTTCTTCTCTCACGCTCTTCTTTAAGCTGTGTAAGTGCTGCAATCGCAAGATCAGGATTTTCCAAAATCTCATCGATGGCATACATTCCATGCTTACGGATAGCCGGAAGAACCTCTGCAGTTACCCAATGTTTGAACTTCTTCGCATTAGGCATCTTGCTTGAAAGGATAAGACTGTAAAGACCAGACTCGTTGATAATGATGGTTTCCTTATCCTGGTTACCATCAAAGAGCATGACTTTATGTCTGTCCTCTTCATCTACATGACGGTTAATATCTCGACTACCGTTCTGGTACCCGAGAATGTCTGCTACATCCTTGCCGACAAACATAACCTCACCGTTTACAGTTGCTGTTCTTACAGAGCCAAACTCTGTGCTGTTAAATACTTGTAATTCCATGCGAATTACCTCCTTAAATTAATTTCTCGGAGGTGTCACCCTCCTACTTGGTAGCCTTGGGAGAAGGGTTAAAAGGACGCTTTTGAAAAAACTTTTTTTAATTTTTTGATTGCACGTCTGTAACGATGACTGACATTGTTGGCATCCTCACCGATTGAGGCTGCATACTCGCCAACGGTGTATCCGTCAAGTACAATGGCAATGACCATATCTGCTACTGCAGGTTTAAGAAGACTTCTCAAAGTTTCACAGCATTCTTCGTATTCAAGCTGGTTATGTACTCCGTCAATAGAACTGTTAAATGCTGACTTATCAGCTGCTCTGTACATAATTGCTTCTTCTGTGTTGACCTCAACTGTTCCATCCTTGCTCTTCATATAAGCGTTGCCAGTATGACGGTCATGCTTGTGCCAACTGTTGTAATCGGGTCTGTTAAATCTCTCTTCGATTACATCTTGGATTCTCTTTTCGTAGTCTTCCTGACTTTCTTCTTCTGAAATGGAGATATTTAACCATTTCTCCAATTCCATGTTTTCGACCTCAAGTGTCTGATACTCGTTCTCGTAACGAATCTTGATTTTCATAAAGTTCCTGCCTTTCTGCCTGGTTCTTGCAGAAGGGCATAGGAAACAAATAGGGTCGTTGCTTATAGAAGTACCGACCCATGAAATGCCTGAAAAAGAGCATAAGGAAATAAGGGTACTTCTATCGCACCTTTCACAGGTTGTCCTGTGATTGATGCCGATATCTGTATCCCAATGCCCTTATAGCTAATCAGGCCTTGTGATATTTATTTTTAAGTGCCTCTGGCACTTAGTTGAATTCACCTAATGAACTCAACTAAAGGTCAGAGAGGTAAAATAACTGCATTTGTAAATTATCTCTGCGAACGCATATTAACAAACTGTGAAAGTGTAGATTTTTGCGTTCCTTTCTGATATAATATTGGGTAGAACAATTTCCCAATACAGCCTTACAAGTAGCAAGCGCTCGCTGTTTGCTTTTTACACTTCACATTATAGATAAGTGGGTCGGTAGAACTTGGTAGTGGCTGGTAGGCTTCGGTAGTCTTGGGTGTAATGAAGAAAGAGGTGGATTATGGAATTCACAGAATTTGCAGAAATACTAAAACCCATCATCGGTGGTTCATACAGCACTCATGTTTTTACCAAAACACTGTTTGAATCAATCATCACTGAAGAGGGTTTATTACAAATTGAAGATATAAGTGAAAACACTTTTAAGGCCTATTACAATGGCAATACTAAAATTACAAATATAGCAAAGCGTGTTTTACCACACATTGAGCCGGAACAGTTCATTTCGTATTTAGATAATTTTCAAGAAGCAACAACGCAAAGGTTGTGCGATGCTTTTCAAACTCATATAGAAGATATAAACCTGTACAATGCTTCAGAGAAAATCGCATATTTGTTTGAAGAGATTCTTACAACGACTGCTGTGCAAAAAAGAAAAAGCACTCCGAAGAGTGCTAAAAAAGACAGTGAAAAAACGCCACATGATATTCTTACCGAGAAAGTCTTGGCTTCAGGACAGGCTATTGCGGATGTATGGGGTAATGCTATTTCAAATTTAGTTGGTCCCACTACTTCAACTGACACGCTTGACGAGAATAGACTAAATCCAAAAGATTATGCCTTTCTTGAACGATTCAAAAGTCAGGTTGAACCCCTTCTCACATATTGTATGGATCATGACCCTACAGGAGAAGGAACAAAGTTATCACTTGCTGACGAAATTAATGATTTCCTTCAATCATGGAAATATGATGTGCGAAAAATTCAAGATGCCTGTTTAAGAAAGCTTGTAGTTGATGCAATGCAGGTACTTGGAGATTACACTTACTACATTTCAGATAAGTTTTTACGATGGATTCCTGATACTGATATTCTTTGGTTTAGGAACGAATCCATTGAAGAAGGTAATCAGCTACGTGATGTCCTTCGGCCAGAGACTATAAAAAAGCGAACTGAAATGAAAGATATTTATGTGCGTTTATATCCAATCCCCGAGGATAATACAGATACGAACGCACTTGAGATTCCGAGTAAGCAAACTACAAATGAGTCTCCATACTCTTCGGCGGACATTTTACTGCTTGAAGAATTCACTGCAGATTATGACGAAATCATGGTTACTCTCATCGGAGAAAACTATGCTGAGTCATTAATCGACATGACTCTGCCATCTAAAATAAAAGACTTGTATGAAACCAAATGGATGTCAAAAGCAGATACATTTGCTGATCCATCTTTAAAATCATATGTTTTTGGGTTACTTGGAGAATTAAACAATGTAAGCAATAGCTTCTTAGCTAGTGGTTCTGCAACTCCTTTTTTAGGAAGTTCCAGAACCAAAATACGCAATTTGTATGTAAAGCTTCATCCCGACCAGTTTGCCGGAACATTTCCGTATGATGCATTTATCGATGACTGGGACGATGGAGAAAATTATTAATCGGAAAGGAGGATGTTGATGCCATCGATTGATGAATCCATCCGTAAAATAGACAACGTCATATGTAGGCATTTAGATGAAATAGAAAACAATTCTCGTGGTGCTATTTCTCAAGATATTTTAGAGCAGCTGACAAAGTTCGTAAATCATGTCATGCTCAAGTTTTATGCCAACGGCAGAGAAATACCTATCACTGCCGAAAACATAGCAAAGGCCACAGAGTTTGCACAGATAAACAGTGAACTGTACACTTTATATAAATTCCATAATTACCTGGAAGTAGTCACCACACAATATACATTGGATGAAGACGGCTCCGAACGATTAATGCTTAAGTATTATCAATACCTGTTAGAAGCAAAGAATCTTATCTGGCACTACTTTGGTATTGAGGTACTGCATAATTTAGATAAGTTTCCTCTTCATCTAGATGATACCTTACAGGAATACTATAAAAAGATTTCTGAAAAAATAGAACGATATCCAGTGGAATTCAAAGCTGAAAAAAATGACAAATACTATATTCAGAAAATTAAGCCACTGTTTGTTAACAGACACATATATTATGAAATCACATTTACACCAATAGATGATAGAAAAAACAAGTCCAAATCTAATAGGGTAATTGCTTTTACTAAACTACCAATCAAAAGCAATTACGCATCAAAGTTTCATCTCGTACATGAGACTATCGAGATATTAGGAAAAACAATGCCTATCATTATTATTGACGGCTGGGAGGTCTCCATTCGTGACTGTGAATTTCAAAATTTTATTAAACTGATAAAAGGAGAGAAAAAAAGAGTACCATATCCAGAGCAACGCTTAATCTGTGAGTTCCTTACCAGAACAAAATACACTTTGACTGCTCTAATGGACTTCCCGGATAAAGCATATGATAGGCTTACTCTTGAATGGAAAAATAGCCTTAAATCTATGGTATTTATTCCTATTTTAGATTACTGCAGAGAACTTATTCGAAATGGTCGTAACGGAAAGAATGTGCTGCGATACCTTCTCTATAACATGAACAATGTTATTATTAAAGGTCAATATTCGGACGGCTACTATAGCAAATATTATGAAGAATGGGTACACGCCGGAAACAGTCATCTTTCTAATTTATATTTATCAAACGGTTGCAGGCAGTTTGATTCTTTACCATTTAACAGATCTCCTGTTGGACATAATCCAAAACTAGGTGCTGTTTTTGATTGTATTCCGTGTAAAGACAAACGCCCAGAATTGTTCGCAAGATTTATAAGGAACAACACTGAAGGTAGAGGACAACTCTTTACTGATGTTGATGAACTAGGTAATTTTCCTGATTACCCAAGACTCATCGAACAGTATAACGATAGCCTTTATTCAGGGCACAGACCTGAAAGTGATTTAATGCTTGAACATAATCAAGTATTTATAAACGATTACAAACTCGATACTTGCACTGTAATTGAAAAATTACAAGAGTTGGCAGAATCAGGTATTGAGAACTACAGTGCCGATGTTGAAATTTGGCTGATGTTCGATGATTACGAAATTGACTGCGATGAAAAGAAAGACATCATTACCCGTATATTTTCGGAATCAAAGGTTGGTGTGATATACGGTTCAGCAGGTGTAGGAAAATCTACGCTAATAAACCATGTTTCTCACTACTTAAATGATGATTCCAAGCTATACCTTACACAAACAAATCCAGCAAAAGAGAACCTGATGCGAAAGATTGATGCAGAAAATACAACTTTCTCAACAATTGAAAGTTTCAAACGTCAAGGGTCTGCTTTTGCGAAGTATAAATTATTGGTTATTGATGAGTGTAGTACCGTCAGCAACAAAGATATGGTTGAGGTTCTTCAAAAGGCAAATTTTGAAATGCTTTTATTGGTTGGAGATACTTATCAGATTGATGCGATTCAATTTGGAAATTGGTTCTCGGTATTAAAAGCATTTTTACCAGAAAGTGCTGTATTTGAACTAACCCAGCCCCATCGAACAAAGGATGAACGATTACTTGAACTGTGGGATAAGGTCAGACAGATGGATGATACTGCAAAAGAAGTCATCGAAAGAGAAAGCTACTCCTTAAAAGTAGATGAATCCCTTCTCTCTTCTCTTGAACCCGGAGAGGCTATCCTCTGCCTAAACTACGATGGTTTATATGGAATCAACAACATCAATAGATTCCTACAGGAAAGCAATCCTAATCCTGCTGTTCAATGGGACATTCAACAGTATAAAGTTGGAGACCCGATTCTCTTCCTTGATTCAGATAGGTTCTTCCCTGTCATACACAATAATATGAAGGGAATAATCAAGGGAATAGAAATCTTAGACCCCGGCACTCATGAAGAACGCATTCAGTTTGATGTTGAGATACCTAAGGCAGTAGATGAAAGTGATCTCCGGCGTATTAATCTCGAACTACTTGAATGTTGGGAAAGCAAAGGAAAATCGTTAGTTAGATTTTGTGTTCACAAATTAAAGAGTGCTGACGAAGATGGAGATGAAAGTACCTCATTCACTGTTGTACCATTCCAAATTGCTTATGCTGTATCAATACACAAAGCACAAGGTCTTGAATATGACTCTGTAAAGATAGTTATTACCGATGAGGTGGAAGAATTAGTAACTCACAATATCTTCTACACTGCTATCACAAGAGCCAGAGAAAAATTAAAAATCTACTGGACTCCTGAAGTCGAGGAAAAGGTTATTAACCGAATCAGACCACGAGATATCAGTAAAGATGTAGAACTCTTAAAAAACTATCTCACAGAAAAACAGCAAGAAGAATCATTTGATTTTTGGTTGTAAAGCAAGGAGGTTAATTATGCGAATCAGTTATAACAAATTGTGGAAAATGTTAATCGACAAAGAAATGAATAAAAATGATCTTAAGGATGCTGCTGGAATCAGTGCAGCTTCCATAGCCAAACTTGGCAAAGGTGCAAACATCACAACTGATGTTCTTCTCAAAATCTGTGAGGCTATGGATTGTAAGTTGGAAGACATCATGGAAACGATAAAGGATTAAACCAAGGAGGAAATAAACTATGTCAAAAGCTTCAGACGCATTTGAAAATGAAATAGTCACAATGGTTAGTAAACACATTGGAGAAAGTCTACCATCAACTCTACCTGATTGGATGCTTAAGGAAGGAATTATTCCTGGTGCTAAAATAGTATCCGTTGATGGAATTGGTAGTAAAAGCAAAGATAATAAAACTGATGTTATTATCAAATTAAGCGAGGGAGAGCCAATTAAGATTTCTGCCAAACTTAGAAATGCAGATTATTTCGGAAATTGGTATGGACATAAAAGATTCATAGCTGAGTTTGGAACGGCAGCTTTTGAAAGAATGACAAAGGCATCTACCGTTTGGGCTAACGAATGGGCAAAAACTGCAACTGCACCTTATGTTGGCGTAAGTATATGCTTTGGAAGAAGATCTGGAAAAACCGGGCAAGACTTTCTAGATATATTTACTGCTGATGATATTCTCACAGTTGCTCGTGGTTTTGGAAGCGGAGACCACGTTGCTAACTGTATGTATATTTCAAACAATAGTGCAAGTACTATTCAGTCTTTGATTAACAACATCGAGGAAATTACAACTGAATCTGTTAATGCAGCAACTGAAAGTTTCAAGGTTGCTCATAGACCTATAAATCCAATTACAGAAGGCACAAACCGTGGAAAGAACGTGTATACTCGATTCAAACCGTACCAAAAATTAGCCACCAAAACAGTAATACGCGATCCAAAAGAACTCTTTAAGTTAGGTGAGTTTGTTGAAGTAGAACCTAGTGCATTAAATCATAATCATATACTTGATGATTTAGAAGCAAATTACAATATCGTAATTCCAAGAAAAGGAAGATAGAAAATAAGGAGACTGTTCACTCATATTCGTAAACAGTCTCCATTATTTTTACTCTAATGCAGCCTTGATTCCTAAGGCCACTTCGTATGCAAGATTTACAGGAACGGCATTACCAATCATTTTATAAGCAACATCAGTATTCTCATAGATGTATTTGAAATCGTCTGGGAATCCTTGAACTCTTGCAACCTCTCTAATAGTCATTCGTCTATAAAGATGTTCTTTACCTTCTACGAATCTACAATCATTTTTCCCGAATTTAACCATTTTAGGTGCTTGTGGATGAAGCTGGCACTGTCTTCCTGATGCCTGCACAGTAAATCCTTGTTCATCCCAGTCTCTCACTCTATTTCTACTCATGAAAATGGTTGAGAATGCGCCAGTAAAATATTCATTGTTATTAATTGCATTTGGATTATGCTTGTTTTTTTCTGCTGCCGGAACTGCGGTATCCTGTAAATCCCAAATTATGTCTCTCAGAGTAATTTTTTTATCATCATCCTCTGTAGAACCTTTTGGGAATTCAAACTTGATTTTTAAATCTTTTCTGAATCCAATATAGAATACTCTTTTTCTATCCTGTGCAACGCCATAATCTTTTGCATTTACAAGTGTAAGCGATACATCATAGCCAGTCTCATCAAAAAGTCTCAATATATTTTGCACAGCGTCTGAATGTCTATTTGCTAACATCCCACTTACATTTTCTGCTAAAAAGAACTTAGGCTTAAACTCCTTTAAGATTCTGATGTAATCAAAGAATAATTGTCCACGCTCATCTTCGATACCTCTAAGAGCACCTGCTTCCGACCAAGACTGGCAAGGCGGTCCTCCGATTATTCCGTCTACTTCTCCATCAATATACTGTGCGATATCTTCCTTGGTCACTTTTCTTACATCGCCCTCAATCAATTTTGTCTTAGGATGATTCGCCTTAAAAGTAGCCCATATTGTTTTATCAAATTCGTTAGCAACTGGAATATTAAATCCCGCTCTTTCAAAGCCAAGATCAAGACCACCGCAACCGCTAAACAAACTAATTACATTCATTATTTTTCCTCCCATACCTTTGAATCTACTTCAAAGGAAATATCGTTCTTTTCACAAAAATCTTTGATTTTCTTTAATGCCTGATAATTCGGAATTGCCTTTTCATTTTCCCAACGATTTACTGTTGAAAAAGAGACACCAATCGCATCAGCGAACTCCGTTTGATTCAACAGACATTTTCTTCTAATATCTTTAATCTCACTGCTTATACTCATGAGTGACCTCCTCATCCATTTATATAGCGTTATTATAGCATATTTAACGCAAAAAGTAAATTGATTTGAGTGCAAATTCCGCACCACCAATTAAATAAATACCATAAGACGTGTGCCAAAATACGGACAGCTAAAATCAATATTTTTGTCTGCCCAACCTTAAATCAACACTTCTATCTATCCACCTATAAAAATCAATAGCTTTTCAGCCCTTAAAACGCAAAAAATCCGAGGACCTGGATTTACTTCCAAATCCTCGGAAAAGCCTTATATTTCAAGCATTTTCACACTTTTACTTCTGTACTTTAGTCAACAGAACTACGCTCTCAACATGCCCCGTCCGCGGGAAAAAATCCGCCGCCATGCACCGCTCAGCTTTGTAACCCAGCTTCTCCAGCTCGGCACAGTCGCGCGCGGCAGTCGAGGGGTTGCATGAGATCATTACTATCCGCTCGGGCGACATCTTAGCTATGTATTTCAGCGTTTCGGGCGTGCAGCCTTTTCGCGCCGGATCAGCAATTATCACGTTCGGCAGCTCGCCGCGCTCGTATAAAGTCTGCGCTGCCTGCTCCGCATCGGCACATATGAACTCTGCATTCTTTATCCCGTTCGCAGCGGCATTTTTCTTCGCGTCGTCTATCGCGGGCGCTACTATCTCTACGCCTATCAGCTTTTTCACGCCTGCCGCCATCGAAAGGCCTATCGTGCCCGCGCCGCAGTAAAGATCCAGCAGAGTGTCCGTCGGCTTCAACTGCGCATACTCTCTTGCAAGCTCGTATACGCGCTCAGCCTGAAATGTGTTTATCTGGTAAAATGAATGCAGCGAGATCGCTATCCTGTTGCCGCACATCTCGTCGTATATCTCTTCCCTGCCGCAAAGTACTTCGCTCGATCTGCCAAGTATCACATTCGTGCGGTCGGGATTTATGTTCATGATGAAAGACTTTACCTGCGCAAACTCGCCGCATATCTGCTCGGCTATCTCCGCAAATACACCGCGCCGCTTCGCTGATGTCACAACGATACAGACCATTATCTCGCCGCTGTGCGCGCCTTTTCTCATGTAAACGTGCCGCAGCAGTCCCCTGCCGCTCTCCTCGTCATACGCCGTGACCTTCCGCTCAGTGCATAATTCCAGCAGTCTGCTGCAGATCTCAGTGAATATATCAGGTATCAGCGCGCACCCTTCCGAACGTATCACCCTGTGCGAACGCTTTGCATAAAATCCGCTGAAAAGCCTGCCATTTTCGTCCGCCGCTATCGGAAACTGCACCTTGTTGCGATAGTGCTCGCTGTTCTCGCTGCCGATAATTCCCTCAAATTTCGGTGAAAGCTTACCTATCCGCGTGAACGCGCTGTATACAAATTCTTCCTTTGCCCTCAGCTCTGCTTCGTAGCTAATGTGTCTGAATGAACAGCCTCCGCATTTGCCAAAAGCGCCGCACACGTTCTCGCAGCGGTCTGCCGAAGCGGTTATGATATTCTCGATAATGCCGTAGCAAAAGCTCTTTTTCACCTTTACTATCCTGCATTCTATCACATCGCCGACAGCCGTCAGCGGCACGAATACCGCTATACCGTCAGCCTTACCGACGCCGTTTCCCTCGTTCGTAAGTCCGGTTATCTCAAGCGTTACAACATCATTTTTCTTCAGCATAAAATTCCTCTATCTCGTTCTTCCGCTCCAGCATAATGTCAAAATGCTTGTTGTACTCCAGCGGATATTTGTAATTGAAAACTCTCTTCATCCTGCCGTTTTTCAGGTCTACCAGCTTTGTCGAGCCTGCTGCTCCCATAGCGATTATCGTCTGCACTTCTTCCATTATATAGATATTATACAGACTTTCATATCCGGACTTCACCCAGCCTATATTCTCCAGATTATCCACCATATTCTTTTGCTTGTACAGATAATACGGCTTGTAACCCGCGGCGTAAAGCTTCTCTGCCGCGTAGTCCACCATCTCGGCGGCGGGATTTTTAAACACTTCGCTCTTATCATCACTGCCGTTCAGCCGAGCCGAGCGTTTTACCGAAAGCGTGTGTACGGTTATACTCTCGGGCGATAAAATTATCAGCTCGTCTATCGTGCGCTTGAAGCTTTCTAGTGTGTCGGTCGGCAGTCCTGCTATCACGTCAGTATTTATAGAATCGAACCCCTGCGCGCGTGCAAGCTTGAAACTCTCGTAAAACTGCTGTGTGTTATGCTCCCTGCCTATCGCTTTTAGCACATCGTCATTAAGCGTCTGCGGGTTGATAGATATTCGCGTACAGCCGCCCTGCTTCATCGCTTCCAGCTTTTCAGCCGTTACGGTGTCGGGTCTGCCCGCCTCTATCGTGTACTCATGCACTTGCGAAAGGTCGAAGCTTTCAGATACCGCCAGCATAACGCGCTCTAGCTGCGGCGCTGTGAGCACTGTGGGAGTGCCGCCGCCGAAGTATATAGTGTCAGGCTTTATGCCTATGCGCTCGGTGAGCTTTGCCGTGTATTGAATCTCGTCACAGAGATTTTCTATGTATGCAGGTATTATTTTCTTAACGCCCGCTCCCGAAGCCGACTGCGATATGAACGAGCAGTACGAACATCTGCTGGGGCAAAACGGCACGGAAACGTACAGCCCGAATGTACTGCCGCCGCTCTCTTCAAGCTGTTTCAAGAACGGCGCCTGCGAAACGGCAGTGTCGTAGGCTATGCTGCACTTTTTTTGTGAGATCAGATAATCGTTCTGCAAGGTGCGGAATATTTCATCCTTCGTCAAGCTTTTGTCTATAAGCCTGTTGACCTGCTTCACGGGTCGTACTCCCGTAACTATGCCCCATTCCGAAACTATGCCCGTTAATGCGCTTACCGACTGGTACACCAGCTTTGAAAGCTCCAGCTCGCACTCTCCCTCAGCCGCATTTGGCGTTAGAGAAGAAACGCGGCGGCAGTTTTTACCGCCTATCCGCGCCGCTGCATACAGCAGAGTTTTTCTTTTCGTTCTCAGCTCTCTTGCAAAAACATAGTCCTCGCCAGCCGCAAGTTCCGCCGCTTCTTTTTCCGCATATATAAATTCAAAATGCTGCGCGGGAAAGAAAAGCTTCATCACAGCCTCTATTTCATATTTGTAGTCGTTTCCGCTGAAAATAATTTTCATGTTTTTACTATCCCCGTTTTAAATTAGGTATGGATTATATTTGCGCTCGCTGTCAAGCGAAGTTTCGCACATATGACCAGGCAGTATGCGCAGGTTTCCGCCAAGATCTTTTATCTTTTCCATGGAGTACATGAGAGCGCTGTAATTGCCGTCGGGCATATCGGTCCTGCCTACCGAGCGTGCGAAAAGCGTGTCGCCAGAAAACATAACGTCACCCGTGATATAGCATACCGAGCCGGAAGTGTGACCCGGTGTATGCAGCACGTCAAATTCCAGCTCGTCCTGCTTGATTATATCGTCCTCAGTTATAGCTATCGACTTATCGAAAGGCTTATAGCCGCGCACGCGGAAAAGGTTTATCAGCAGTCCGTCAGTATCTTCGCTGAGCTTTGCCTGATCCATTTCGTGTATATACACCTTACAGCCCGTTTTCTCCACAAGGTCTGCAACAGCGCCAACATGGTCGAAATGACCGTGAGTAAGCAGTATTTTTTTCAGAGTAAGCCCGTGTTTCAGTATCTCGCCGTATATGTAATCGGCGTCGGCGGGTGCGTCTATAAGCACTGCGCTGCCCTCGTTGGTAGCTACTATATAGCTGTTCGTATCGCACACGCTTAGCGGCTTGAGCTTGATTATCTCCATGATACTCTCCTTTTACTTTCCGCTGCGTTCAACGGATATTACGTTCTTTATCTTCTTTATCCTCGCGACAACGCTGTTTAGCTGATCCATGCCCGCTACGCTGAGCGTTACTGAGAGGATAGCGTTGCCGTTTTTCAGCTCGCGCGAGGAGGATTCGTATATATAAATATTTATCATAGCGAGGGCTGATGAAACGTCTGCCAGCAGACCTATTCTATCCACCGCTATAATGTCGAGCGTGGTCTTGAAGTACACGGGGTCGGTCTTTGAGCTTTCCCAGTGCACTGGTATCCAGCGATCTTTTTGGTCGGGATCATCCTTTTGCGAGAGGTAGTTTGCGCAGTCGCACTTATGCACCGAAACGCCGTGGCCGCGCGTGATAAAGCCTACTACGTCGTCGCCCGGCAAAGGGTTACAGCACTGCGCGAATTTTACCACGCAATCGTCTATGCCGTCTACCACAACGCCCGACTTCTTCTTTATGCTCTTAGGCTTAATATCATCCTGAGTGACCTCGGGCTGCTGCTTTTCGGAATACTTTTTCGTATATTCCACTTTTAGGCGCTGCATGACCTTTGAAAGCTGCACGCCGCCGTAGCCTATCGCTGCAAAGAAATCGTCCAGCGTTTCGCAGCTGTGCTTGCGCATATCTAAGCGCAAAAACTCCTCTAAGTCCTCTTCAGGAACGCGCATATTATTGCGGCGAAACTCGCGCTCCAGCGCATTTTTGCCCTCGAATATATTTTCCTCGCGGCGCTCTTTTTTGAACCACGAACGTATCTTCGACTTAGCCTCGTTGGTCTTGGCGATATTCAGCCACGAGCGGCTTGGGCCGTGGCCCTCTATATTGGTAGTAAGTATCTCGATTATCTCGCCTGTCTTGATCTGATAATCGTAAGAAACCATCTTTTTATCTGCTTTCGCACCGCACATTCTGTGGCCTACCTGCGTGTGTATGGCGTAGGCGAAATCTATAACTGTCGCGCCCTTCGGCAGGGTTATCATATCGCCCTTTGGCGTGAAAGCGAAAACGTCCTCTGGGGCAAGGTCGTTCTTTATGGCACGGACTATCTCCTCCACGTCGTTCGACTCCTGCTGCGACTCTATTATCTGGCGCACCCAAGCTATGCGGTTATCCTCTTTGCTGCTGCCGCCCTTTATGCCCTCTTTATACTTCCAGTGCGCGGCGATACCGTATTCAGCCATGCGGTGCATTTCCCATGTGCGTATCTGCACCTCAAATGGTATGCCCTCTCTGCCGATAACTGTTGTGTGAAGCGACTGATACATATTCGGCTTCGGGGTAGAGATATAGTCCTTAAAGCGGTTAGGTATCGGGCGGAACATATCGTGTATTATGCCGAGGACGTTATAGCACTCGGGTATAGTATTTACGATTATTCTTACTGCGTAGCGGTCGTATATCTGGTCGATGTCTTTGCCGTCGCGGTAGACCTTTTTATATATGCCGTAATTCGACTTTACTCTTCCGTCTATCTGCGGCAGCGGGTCGAAATTCTCTTTTTCAAGGCGTTCGTGTATCTTCTTTTTGATATTCTCGATGAGGTTCTCGCGGTCGTCTTTGCGCAGTTTCATCTGCTCCTCTATCTCCATATATGCGTATGGGTCGAGGTAGTAGAAAGCTAGATCCTCTATCTCGTCTTTGATAGAGCTTATTCCTAGGCGGTGAGCTATCGGCGCGTAGATGTTCATAGTTTCGTGCGCTATGGTGCGGCGCTTTTCCTCGCGGCAGTATTTCAGCGTGCGCATATTGTGCAGGCGGTCGGCAAGCTTGATTATTATAACGCGAATATCCTCACTCATAGCGAGCAGTATCTTACGGATATTCTCGGCTTTTTGCTCTTCTTTGGTAAATATTTCTACCTTGCCCAGCTTTGTAACGCCGTTTACGAGCATAGCTACATCGCTGCCGAACTGCTTTTCAAGCTCCTGCAATGTGCACTCTGTATCTTCCACAACGTCATGCAGCAGTGCGGCGCAAATAGTGTCGGTATCCATTCCAAGCTCCAGCAGGATATACGCTACTGAGAGCGGGTGACTGATATACGGCTCGCCCGACTCGCGCTTTTGGTCGTGGTGATACTTTTCGGCAAGCTTATAAGCTTCGACTATCTTAGAAAGATCATACTGCTTCTCGCCGTCGAGGATCTTTTGTATCAAAGCGTCGATGGTAATATCCTCCTTGACCTGCACGAGGTAATCATTCTCCCTCGGCGCTGGCAGGTAGGGCTGTATACCCGCAGGCTCGGTCTTTATAGCGTCGTTTTTTATATTGTTATCCATATTATCCATGGCTGTAATACCCTCTCTCAGAATGATATGTAGTCTAAAAAAAGCTATCTTGAAAGCTGCGCGAGCAGGCGCATAGTTGGCGCGGCGCTGAGGTCTGCCTTAGCCTTTACGGGCAGAGTTTTTATGCTCTGGCGCGAAGGCGTGAACTGCGCTATACCCGCTTCGCAGAATATATCGGCTATGATATGCAGTTTGCAGAAATTCATAGCGGGGCTGTTTATTTTCATGAAAAGCGTATCGAGCGCCACCTCGCCCGTAGCCGCTATAAGCTTGTACATATTTACCAGATCGGCGCGGGTAGGCGTTATCTTCGCAATGAATACAGGCGGCAGCGGCACGCCTTTTCTAAATTTTTCGTAGCAATCGCGCGCGGCGAGGTACTTGCCCGTATCCATGCCGTGCGGCTTTATATCCTCGGCTTTTATTGCTATGCTCTCGTTACCGTTAAAGACGTTTATCTCGATATTCGCGGCGATGTCGATAACGCTGCCGATACTAAAGAAAAGCTCCTGCGGCGGCGTGGAGAATATCAGTGCCTGAAAGCGTTTGCCGCCGTAGGAGAAGTCTATCTTGCTGTGTTTGCCGCCCGAAAGCGGGTAGACAGCGTTTACGCGGCAGTTAGGCAGGCAGAAAAGCGGATAGGGATTGCCCGCGCCGAAAGGCTCGAGAACTTCGAGCGAGCGGATATTTTCTATAGTAATATCCTCAGGCGGAATGACCATATCGCATTCGGTAACGTCGGCGGGCATAGCGCGCAGTTTATCGGCGAACTCCTGCACCTTAGCCTTAAACTGCGGCAGGTAGCGTTCTTTTAGCGAAAGACCGCCCGCGCATTCGTGTCCGCCGAATTTATCGAGATATTCCGAAGCGTATGTTAGGCAGGCGTGAATACTGAAACCGGGCAGACTGCGCGCGCTTCCGCGGGCAGTGCCGTCCTCGTCGATAGAGATTATGATATTCGGCTTGCCATAAGTTTCCATAACGCGCGCAGAAACTATGCCTATAACGCCGTGGTGCCAGCCTTTACCGCATAGCACGAGCACGCGGTCGTTGAGCACGGCGGGGTCATCGTCGATATATTTATATATCTCTTCCAGAATAGCGCCCTCAGTTTCGCGGCGAACAGCGTTAAGCTCTAGCAGGCGCTCGGTAAGAGAATCGGCCTCTTCGGGGTCTTCGGTAAGCAGAGCCTTTAGCGCGAGCAGGGGTGAATCGAACCTGCCTGCGGCGTTTATCTTAGGGCAAAGGCGAAAGCTCAGCGAGCGGGCGTTGAGCGAACTGCGGTCTGGCTGCACCTTATCTATCAGCGCGTTAAGTCCGTAATTTTCGGTATTTTGCATATACATAAGGCCCTGGCGGACTATACTGCGGTTTTCGCCGCGCAGGGAAACTACGTCGCCTACAGTGCCTATACTGCAAATATCGGCGTACTGCTCTACCACGGCTTCAAATCCGCCGTCAAGCGCCGCACAGAGTTTCAGCGCAACGCCCGCGCCCGCGAGGTCTTTAAATGTAGACGGGCAATCGGCGCGGTGGGGGTCTACCACGGCTTCGGCGCGCGGGAGTATCTCGGGCGGCTGGTGGTGGTCGGTAACTACAAGCTTCATGCCGAGTTTGTATATCTCCTCAGCCTCGGCAACGCAAGAGATGCCGTTATCCACGGTAACGATAAGCTCTACGCCCTGCTCATGCAGTTTGCGCACGGCGTCTATCGTCATGCCGTAGCCTTCCTCACGCTCGTTGATATAATATGTAACGTTCGCACCCATGCTTTGCAGGTAGCTGTAAAGGATAGCGGCAGCGGTAACGCCGTCGCAGTCGTAATCGCCGTAAATACAAATAAGGCGGTAGGAATCTATAAATTCATTGATAGTATCAGCCGCCTGCTCCATATCCGCAGTAATGAGGGGGTCTTCCAGCTCGTCATCGCTGAAAAAATCGACAACCTGCTGAAAATCGCAGAAACCCCTAGCCGTCATAAGCTTCAGCGCAAAAAGGCTTAGGTCGCATTTCAGCTTCATCTCACCCGCAAGTTTAAGATCGGGCGCGTTTACCTTCCATTTTCTCATAATATGATCGTCCTTAATCGAAAGCAGCAAAAGCGCTGCGTGAATACAATAATACTATTATAGTATACCACAAAATACGCTTTTTTTCAATAGGCTACGCTATATTTAGCAAAAAAATTCACAACGCACCGCAAAATACGGCACGCTGTGAAAAATATGCTGTAAAATTTTATCAGCCCTTGGGTTCTTCCTCGGCGGGCTCTTCCTCGAGCTTCGAGCAGCAGGGCTTATGCTCGGTAAGACCCTGCGGGAAAAATTCGCCTATCGGGAAATTGATCTTATCAAAAAGCTCGCAGGGGGTATCGGTATTGGTAGAGCATTCCTTACCGGGTATGCAGTAATCGAACGCGGGTATCATGATAGGCACGGGGCGCTCTAGCTGGATTATTGCGAAAATGCCTATTGTGATAAGCACATCGTTTCTCTCAGCCGCGGTATCGGGCACAAGCTTAGCGTCAAGGCACATAGGCTCGGCTATGCTGACCGCCGCGGTAGGCAGCGCCGCAGATGAGCAGCAGGCAGCGCAGCCGCTGGTCTTGGAAGCGTAGCGAAAAGTGCTCATGCCGTCTGACACGAAGCGCTGGGTATTGCCGTCGCTGCCGAAAAGAATGACCTTTTTCGAGAAGGCAGCTCTGCCGTAAACGATGGTAGGCGTTTCGGTATTTTCAAAATACGCTTCGATCTCAGCCCTGAAATTATATGTTACGTCTACGGTATAGAAGCCGTTGTTGAAAGGCACGGGGTCGATGGCGAAGCTTACGCCTGTGACCTGTATGCACTTAGTTTTGATGTAAGATGCGGTATTGATAACCTCCTGCTCGGCAGTAGAGAATGAAAACTGTAAGTCTTCAAGACATTCCTGCGAGCTGCATGAATCGAACACCCTCATCACGTCTACGCAGACCGCTTCTTTAAACGGCTTATTCGGATTGCAGTTCATTTCGCTCATAATAAAATCCTCCTGACATAAATGTACTCCCTTCGGGACTGCGGCGGGGCATAGCCGCCGTTTGTACATTCTATTCAGGCAGATGAAAAATTGTGCATAGAGCAATACCGCACAAACAAGGCGGAAAAAATTTCCGCCTTGTTATCATATATTTAGGTATTCTTATCTACCTGATGGAAAGTTTTGAGATTTCCTATCTTTTCGTTTCTCTCATCAAGTATCTTCTCGACGTCAGACCACTCAAGACCCTGATTTGCGGCGAGCACCATAACGTGGTAGAGCAGGTCGTTTATCTCGTTCGCAAGCTCATCGTTATCGCCGTTTTTAGCAGCTATAACGGTTTCGGTAGCTTCTTCGCCGACCTTTTTGCATATCTTATCAACGCCCTTATCAAAGAGGTACGCTGTGTAAGAATTTTCCTTAGCCTTGCCGTTTTCGTAATCAGCCTTTCTCTGTTTTATAACAGCAAAGATCTCTTCATAAATAGTCATATCAATTCTCCTCATTATAAATTTCATTGAAAAAACAGCTATACGAGCCTGTATGGCAGGCAGCGCCCGTCTGCTTTACGTTTAGCAGCAGGGTGTCGTCGTCGCAGTCGGAATAGATGGAAACTACCTTTTGCAGGTGGCCGCTGGTAGCGCCCTTATTCCAAAGCTCTTGACGCGAGCGGCTCCAGTACCATGTATAGCCTGTTTCGAGAGTTTTTCTCAAGCTCTCCTTATTCATATAGGCGAGCATGAGCACCGTTTTGGTGTCAACGTCAAAAGCTATCGCGGGAACAAGCTCGCCCTTGACAAAATACTTGTCAAGATCGTTAATATCTATCTTGATCTTACTCATTATCGGGTTTCCCTTCGTTTATTATTTATCGCCGAATTTTTCTTTCAGCTCTTTCTCCACGCGGGGTATCGGCAGGAGCATTGCGGCAGTCTGCAAAAGCATGAGCGCGCACATCAGCGCCGCGCCGTAAGATATGCTGATAAAGAAGTACGCCGCGCAGAAAGGCAGAGATACCGCCACCGCAATCGAGCCTATTTTTATCCACAAGCCGCCGCAGCGCTCGTTCGCGAAAACCCATGATTCGCGGCTGCTCATAGAGCGAGCTGTGCGGTAGCCGACGGTGGGATTCGGTTCGGCGGAATGGCAGTTTTTCATGATATACCCGCAGATGATTATGACCGCGGGCACAAAAAATGTCAGCACCGTATAAAGAATGCTCATTTTTTTACCTCACGATTATCCCCTTGCTGCGGCAGTCCGCCTTGACCTGCGAAACGGTAAGCTCTTTGAAATGGAAAAGGCTTGCCGCGAGCGCCGCAGAGCAGTCGGTTTCTAAGAACGCCTCGGCAAAATCGCCGAGCTTGCCCGCACCGCCGCTTGCTATAACGGGTATCTTTACCGCCGAGCAGACAGCTTTAAGCATAGGCAGGTCGAAGCCGCCGCGCACGCCGTCGGTATCTATGGAATTAAGGCAGATCTCGCCCGCGCCGAGCTGCTCGATGCGCTTTACCCAGTCGATGAGGTCGAGCTGCATATCAATCCTGCCGCCATTGATATAAACAGTCCACTTATTATCGGCGACTTTTTTAGCGTCGATGCCGACGCAGATGCACTGGCTGCCGAAAATATCAGCGCCGTCTTTGATAAGCTGCGGATTCTGAACAGCCTGCGAGTTAACGGAAACTTTATCAGCGCCCGCGCGCAAGGTATCTCTAATATCGTCAACGGTCTTGATACCGCCACCGACCGTGAGGGGCACGAAGACCTTTTTAGCAGTTTCACGGACTACGTCGAGCATTACTCCCCTGCCCTCGTGCGAAGCGGTTATATCGTAAAACACGATCTCGTCAGCACCCTGAAGATTATATTCATAAGCGCAGGCAACGGGGTCGCCGACCTCTTTTATGCCCTCAAAATTAACGCCTTTTACCACTTTTCCATCGCGGACATCAAGACAGGGTATTATTCTTTTTGCCAGCATATTACTTTCCCTCCACTGCAAGTTTCACGAAATTTTCGAGTATCTTCAAGCCTGTTTTACCGCTCTTTTCTGGGTGGAACTGGCTGCCGAAGATAGTCTTTCCGTCAGACACCATAGCGGGAACTTTACCGCCGTACTCAACGTATGCGCAAAGAGCGCTGTCGGCGCAGAAAGCTTTATAGGAATGAACGAAGTAAACGTACTCGTCATCGGTAAGGCCGTCAAAAAGCGGGCATGGCTTATTATAAACCAACTTGTTCCAGCCCATATGTGGGATAACGAGATCGGGCTCGTCTATCTTATCGACATAGCCCTTTATCAGCCCCAGACCCTCGCACTCTTCAAACTCAAAGCTTTTTTCAAAAAGAAGCTGCATACCCAAACAGATACCGAGGAAAGGCTTCAGCTTTGCCTGCTCTTTAACGGTATCTACAAGGCCGCTTTCGGTGAGCTTTTTCATAGCCCATGGGAAAGCGCCTACGCCGGGGAGGATTATCGTGTCCGCCGCTTCGAGGTCGGCTTTATCGGCCGTAAGCTTATTTTCTACGCCGAGGAAATCGAGCGCATTTTTTACCGAGAAGATATTTCCCGCGCCGTAATCGACTATTGCTATCATTTTACAACACTCCCTTTGTGGAAAGTACGCCGCCGCCCGTTACCGTCATAGCGTCTTTAAGGGCGTGAGCGACAGCTTTGAACATCGCTTCGATGATATGGTGATCATTTTTGCCGTATTCCTCGCGGATATGCAGCGTTATACCGGAATTCATCGCGAAAGCTCTGAAAAATTCTTCGGTAAGACAGGTATCAAATTCGCCGCAGCGGAAATCGGTGAAATCCGCGCTGAAAGCGAGGAAAGGTCTGCCGCTTATATCCAGCGCGCAAAAGCTGAGTGCTTCGTCCATAGGCACATAAGCCGAGCCGTAGCGGGCTATACCGCCCTTATTGACCAGCGCCTTAGCGAAAGCCTGACCCAGCACTATACCAACGTCCTCTACCGTATGGTGGCCATCGACGTTAAGGTCGCCTGTGCAGTTCACCTGCATATCAATACCGCTGTGAACGCCAAAAGCTGTGAGCATATGGTCGAAAAAGCCTATGCCTGTATCGACATTCACCTTGCCCTCGCCGTCAAGCTTGACGAATACCTCAATATCCGTTTCCTTAGTTTTTCTTTTGATCTCTGCTGTACGCATATTTATCACCTGCTTATGAAAAATTGTGTGTATTTACTGCTGTTTCCAGAAACCGCCCGTATGGAAGTTAGGGTTGCCGAGCGGCTTGGCTGTAAGGCGGAAGATAACGCAGCCGTCGGGGCAGACAATATCTTTTACATATTTGCCGCTGCCGCCGAGATTTGTAAGGTCGCCGCCGCTGCGCACCGCCTCCATCAGCGGGTAAAGCATCATCATAGTCTTTGAGCATATACCGAATCCGTCTTTATTGACGGGGCAGCCGTATGTACAGGTATACTTATCGCCTATCTCCTCGCCGTTGCGGCAATAGCGCACGGGAGAATCGCCGCGCAAATAGCCCGTGACCTCTACCTCAAACTCGTACTCTTCATCATACCATTTATTCACGGCATATCACCTCACTGCATTACCTGCTGCATGATAGCGTCGAAAGCGGCTTCATTGCGCTTTGAGAAGTAAAAGCGGAAGCCGTCGAGGGTAAGCTCGCCGTCCTCGCCGTAAGCGAGAAGATCTTTAAGCATTACGAGCGCATAACGCTCTTTAAAGATGAATTTGCCCTTATTTACCAAAGAGTAGCCGGCAATATCCTCGTCAGAGATGGAAACACACCATATACCTCTGCCGTTATTTGCCATTATTCTCCGATTTGTCAGCGCGAAAACGGTGTTGTCGCCGCCGAGCATCGCGCCCTGCGACGTTCCGAAAACCGCCAGTTTACAGGTAAAGACTACCTTTTCGCCGTCCTCGAGCTGAAAACCGTATTTATTCCTCACTTCGGGGAGCGAGTCGAGATATGCTCTGTTCATTATTTTTCTCCTATAATTTTTAGTATTGTTTTGGGTTTAAAACCTTACCTTGATAGCGTTTGCGTGAGCGGTAAGGCCTTCCTTTTCGGCGATGAGAACTATATCGTCCTTAGCCTCGCGCAGAGCCTGCTCGGTGTAATATGTAAAGCTGGTGCGCTTTTCAAAGCTGTTTACGCCGAGGGGCGAGAAAAAGCGGGCTGTGCCGCTGGTAGGCAGAACGTGGTTCGGGCCAGCGTAGTAATCGCCGAGAGGCTCGGAAGCGTATTTGCCGAGGAAGATAGAGCCTGCGTTATCGAGCTTGCCGATATACTCCATCGGGTTATCGAAAAGTACCTCGAGGTGCTCGGGAGCGAAGCGGTTTGCGAGCGCGCAGGCTTCGTCCTTAGTCTTGCAGATAAGGATAGCGCCGTAATTTTCCAGCGAGCTTGCGATTATCTCTTTTCTAGAGAGGTACTGCATCTGTCTTTCTATCTCAGCTAGAGTCTTGTCAGCAAGCTCTTCGCTGGTGGTAACGAGGATAGATGAAGCGAGCTTATCATGCTCAGCCTGCGACATAAGGTCGGCAGCTACGAATTTTGGGTCGGCAGTTTCGTCAGCCATAACGAGTATCTCGCTTGGGCCTGCTATCATGTCTATATCTACGGTGCCGTAAAGCAGTTTCTTAGCGGTAGCTACGAAGATATTGCCGGGGCCTACTATTTTATCTACCTTCGGTATCTCCTCAGTGCCGTAAGCGAGGGCTGCGATAGCCTGTGCGCCACCCGACATAAATATCCTGTCAACGCCGCATACGGCAGCCGCTACAAGAATATCCTTATTGGGAGTACCGTCTTTAAGCGGAGGAGTTACCATGATTATCTCCTTAACGCCCGCGATCTTTGCGGGGATAGCGTTCATAAGAACGGAGGAGGGGTAAGCAGCCGTGCCGCCGGGAACGTAAAGACCTACCCTTTCAAGACCCCTTACGCGCTGACCGAGGATAACGCCGTTTTCCTTAGCGTTTACAAAGCTCTGGGATTTCTGGCGGGTGTGGAAATCGGTGATGTTTTCTACCGCGTTGAGCAGAGCGTCGGTAAAGGCGCTGTCTGCTTCGGTAAGAGCGTCGTTTATTACCTCGCGAGGTACTTCGTAATACTGCGGAAGCTTGCCGTCGAACTTTTCGGTATAAGCTTTTACAGCGCTGTCGCCGTTAGCCTTTACGTTTTCGATTATCTCGGTAACTACTGCCGTTACCTTTTTATCAGTTTCGCCGCTGCGCTTTTCTACCTGCTTGAAAAACTCTTGCTCAGCAGCACCGTCAGCGACGATCTTTCTCATGATTGCCATTTTCTATTCCTCCAATTTAAACTTCAAACACAAAGCACTTTTGCGATGCAGAATTTACTGCTCGGGCTTATCGAGCGCTTTTTCCACCAGCGAGATGAAGTTTTCTATCTCCTGCTGGCGCATTTTCATGCTTACCATATTTACAATAAGGCGGGCGGATATGGGGCAAACGTCCTCTATTACCTCCAGCCCGTTTTCTTTAAGGGTAGTGCCTGTTTCGACAATATCGACTATACCGTCGGATAGTTCGAGCAGGGGGGCAAGCTCTACCGAGCCTTCTATCTTAACTATCTCGACATCCATGCCCTTGCTTTCAAAATAATTGCGGGTGATGTTGGGGTACTTGGTAGCTATAGTCTTTACGTTATAGCCGCCGTAAAACTTCGAGCCTTTTTTAGTAGCGAGGGCGAATTTGCATCTGCCGAAGCCAAGATCTACAAGCTCGAAGAACTTGCCCTGCATCTCCATTATAGTATCCTTACCGACAACGCCTATATCGCACACGCCGTGCTCGACGTAGGTGATAACGTCGTTCGCCTTAGCGAGAACTACCTCGATATTGCCATCGGGGATAGGTAGAATGAGCTTTCTGCCCTTTTCTCTAACCGCGGTGCAGTCGAAACCTATCTTTTCAAACAGACCAACGGTATCTTTTTCAAGTCTGCCCTTTGTAAGAGCTATTCTAAGCGGTTTATTCATGATAAAAATTCCGTCCTTTGCGTTTTATATTTCTATGTGCGATACGTTTTCGTTAATGATAAATATTTTATGTATACCCTTTGAAGCCGCGTATTCTTTGGTTTCCTCGAGGGTATCAAAAAGGCTGTTTTCTATCACCATGCCGTCGCGCACAAGCTTCTGCGCAAAAGCTATCGCCTCTACAACATAGCCCTTTTCGCCGAAAACTATGCAGTCGGCAGATTTGAGGGTAGGAGCAAGGCAGTTCTTTCTGAGGTATCTCGCTATCTCATCGCAGTTCACGCCGAAGCCTACCGCGGGGCAAGGCTCGCCGAACTCAGCCATAAGGCCATCATATCTGCCGCCCTTGAGCACCGAGCTGCCTACGCCGGAGATATAGCCCTTGAAAACTATTCCCGTGTAGTAATCGGTATGGCTTACTATTCCGAGGTCTACCGAGATCTTGCCATCGTAGCCTAAGCTGGAAACGCGGCTGTAAACTTCTTTGAGAGTAGAAAGGATAGCCGTTATCTTATCATCGGTGAAAAGCTCGGCTGCCTTATCGAACACCTCTACGCCGCCGAAAAGGCGCGGGAGCTGCTTTAGTGTATGGGTTATCTGATTTTCGCCGACCTCATCGAGCAGGTCGTTGAGCGCGGGATAATTCTTCTGCGAGATGAGCAAGCGTATCTCTTCACGCACGCGCTCGTCTACGTCAAGGCGGGCAACAAGCTCTTTAAAGTAGCCGATATGACCTATCTCGAGTCTGAACTTTTCTTCGTCGAACTCAGCAAGAGCCTCTACCGCTGTGCAGAGCACCTCGTAATCAGCGCGCTTGGTATTAGTGCCTCCCAACAGCTCTATACCCGTCTGCACTACCTCGTCAGACCTGCCTTTAAGCAGCGCGTTGTTTTCATATATCGACTGATTATAGTAAAGGCGCAGCGGGCGCTTCGCGTCTTTAAGTCTGGTGGAAGCAAGACGCGCTATAGGTATAGTAGAATCGGGGCGCATAACTATCAGCCTGCCCTTAGAATCGGTAAGCTTGTACATACTTTCCTGCTGGAAATTGCGCGAACTGCCGCTGAAAAGGTCGTAAAACTCTATACCGGGGGTAACTACCTCACTGTAACCAAATCTGGAAAAAAGCGTTGTGAGTTTATTTTCTACCATTCTTCTAGCAAGACACTCCTCAAAGAGCAGATCTCTCGTGCCCTCAGGAGTAATTAGGTCATATCTTTTCATTTATACTTCTATTTCCTTTCCACTTATAATTACTTCATTATAGTAAAGTGCTAACATAGTAGCATATTACTTAAATATAATATCATACATCTTGCGCATTGTCAAGCAGGGGTATGAATATACTTTTACCTTACTGTAAATTTAATTTATCAGAAGCCGAAAAGCGTAGTCTGATTAGAATCGGGCAGGTCGCCGAAAGCGCCGTTATTTTTCAGCGTTTCTATTACCGATCTGCCTACGCCGCTCTGCTGCTGGAATTCTTCTATCGAGATAAAGTCGCCGCTCTGCGCCTTTTCGTAAAGCTGGTTCGCTGCGGAAGCGCCTACGCCGTTTATCGAAACGAAAGGCAGGCGCAGCTTGCCATCCTCTATGCGATAGATGAAAGCGTGAGATCTATAAATATCTACGGGCAGAAATTCCAGACCGCGCAGCAGCATCTCGTAGATTATCATTAGGGTATCTATCGTACCCTCGATCTTAGCGGTGCGCTCTTCCTTCGGCTTAGCTTTCAGCTCGAGAATCTTATTTTTTACCATATGAACGCCCTTTACGGCTGTTTCTGCGTCGAAATCCTCGCCGCGGACAGTAAAAACGGCTGCATAGAACACAAGCGGCTCGTGGACTTTGAACCAGCAAAGTTTTATCGCCGAAGTAACGTACGCTGCGGCGTGCGCTTTCGGGAACATATACTTTATCTTCAAACAGCTGTCGATATACCACTGCGGCACGTCATGGTCTAGCATATCCTGCTTCATCTCATCGGTAAGCAGCTTTGGCGCGTTACCTTTACGAGTTATCTCCATTATCTTGAACGAGCGCTTCGGGTCTACGCCGTGATAGATGAGGTATGTCATGATACTATCGCGCGTTCCGATAACTTCCGAAATCGTGCAGGTGCCGTTTTTGATGAGGTCCTGCGCGTTGCCCAGCCAAACGTCTGTACCGTGAGAAAGTCCCGAAATTTGCAGCAGGTCGCTGAAATTCTTCGGCTTCGCATCGAGAAGCATTTGGCAGACGAAAGAAGTACCCATTTCGGGGATACCGAGCGTGCCCGTTTTCCACATAAGATCCTCTTCGGTAACGCCGAGCGCTTCGGGAGAGGTGAAGAGGCTGTAAACTGCGGGGTCGGACATGGGTATCTCGGTGATAACGAGTCCTGAAAATTCCTCGAGGTACTTATATATAGTAGGAACATCATGACCCAGCTCGTCGAGCTTCAATATAGTATCATGCAGCGAGTGGAAGTCGAAGTGGGTTGTTATAACGTCGGCTTCGTCCTTTTCGGCGGGATGCTGCACGGGGGTAAAGTCGTAAACTTCATAATCTCCGGGGATAACCACCATTCCGCCGGGGTGCTGACCGGTAGTGCGCTTTACGTCAAGGCAGCCGTTCACCAGGCGCTGTATCTCGGCGGGGTGGGCTGTTCTGCCGCGCTCTTCGAGATATTTTTTAACGTAGCCGTAAGCGGTCTTTTCCTGCACGCCAGAGATAGTGCCCGCTTTGAAAACGTGGTCTTTACCGAAAAGCTCTTCGGTATAGCGGTGCGACTGGCTTTGGAAATCGCCCGAGAAGTTAAGATCTATATCAGGCGCTTTATCTCCGTCAAATCCGAGGAACGTTTCAAACGGAATATCGTGGCCGTCGCGGTGCATATCAGTACCGCACTCGGGACAATTTTTCGGCGGAAGGTCGAAGCCCGAGCCGACCGAACCGTCTGTAATAAACTCGCTGTGGCGGCATTTCGGGCAGACATAATGCGGCATAAGCGGATTAACTTCCGAAATGCCTGACATCGAAGCTACGAAGGACGAACCTACCGAACCACGCGAACCTACCTGATAGCCGTGCTGAACGGAGTTGTAAACAAGCTTCTGCGCTATCATGTAAAGCACTGCGAAACCGTGCTTGATTATGGAAGCAAGCTCGCGGTCAAGGCGTTTATAGACGATCTCGGGGATATGGTCTTTATAATACTCGGCAACGTGAACGTCCTCGCCTTCGGGAACTTCGATAGAATCGGGGGCGCAGTCGCCGTAGATAGAGCAGCACTTTTTCCAGCAAATATCCTGCAATTCGCGCACTGCACCGGGGATAAATGGCGTATATGTACCGTCGGGGAAAGCTTTCAGCCCGCTCTCTATCTTATCGGCTATCATATTCGTATTGGTAACTACCACCTCAAAAGCCTTTTCCTCGCCGAGGTAGGAAAGCTCATCGAGCATCTGGTTAGTAGGCTTGAAGTAGAGAGGCGCTTGATTATCCGCGTCGGTAAAGCCCTTTGAAGCCATAAGAATGGCGCGATAGGCGCTGTCGCCGGGGTCCATGACATGAACGTCGCCCGTCGCACAAACGGGTATGCCCAGCTCGTCGCCCAGCTTTACCACAAAGCGGTTGATATTGCGCAGATCTTCCAAACTATTGATATGAGTGTAAGGGTCTTTCTCGGAAACGAGCATAAACTGGTTATTGCCCTCTGGCTGTATCTCAAGATAATCATAGAAAGAAGCTATCTGCCTAATCTTATCCATAGGCTCGTTATTGAGATACGCGCGGATAAGCTCGCCAGCTTCGCAGGCGGAGGCAACTATAAGACCCTCACGGTTTTTCACAAGCTCCGACTTCGGTATACGCGGGCGGCGCTTGAAATATTTGAGGTTTGAGTCGGAGATAAGGCGGTAGAGATTTTTCAGACCTGTATTATTGCGCACAAGGATTATTTGGTGGTAAGTTTTTGACTCGGGCGCGGTGACCTTATCGGTATCGGCAAGCAGGCTGTTCAGCATATCGGCGGTTATGACCATATGCGGGTACTGGTCGGAGATCATCTCAGCCAGCTTGATGAAAATTTTCGCGAGAACTTCGGCGTCGTCGCAGGCGCGGTGATGGTTAAAATCGCCGTAGCCGAAATGCTCGGCCACATAGTCGAGCTTATGCTTTTCAAGCTCGGGCAGCATTTTCTGCGACATAACTACCGTATCGAGCGAGGAAAACGGGAAATCTATCCCCGCACGCTTTGCGGCTTCTCTGACAAATCCGCAGTCGAAATTAGCGTTATGCGCGACAAGCAAGGGTTTGCCGCCACAAAATTCCTTAAAGCTTTTGAGCACCTCGCCCTCGTCGCGCGCGTCTTTAAGCATATCGTCAGTTATGCTTGTAAGCCCTGTGATGAACTCGGTAAGCTCGCGGTGGGGGTTGCAGAACTCTGAAAAGCGGTCTACTATTTTAAGTCCGCGCAGCTTTACCGCGCCGAACTCTATGATTCTGTCATTAACGGGATTTGTGCCCGAGGTTTCAAGGTCGAAAACTATTATCTCATCGGTAAGCGGGGTCTTTTCCCAACCTTTATAGATAACAATATCGTTATTGACCTCGTAAGCTTCGATACCGTAGAGAACTTTAAAATCTCCGCCGTTTTTGCGTATGCCTTTAACGGTATTTACGGCGTCGGGGAAGCCCTGAACTACGCCATGGTCGGTTATCGCGAGAGCCTTATGCCCCCACTCGAAAGCGCGCTTTACGAGGTTGCCGGGAGCGGAAAGCGCGTCCATAGAGGACATATTGGTATGGCAGTGAAGCTCTACGCGCTTATGCTCGCAGGTGTCTTGGCGGGTGGTGCGCTTTACCTGCATAATATCGTCGGGCATGAAATTAAAAGTATGGTCGTAATCGTCCTCGACCACCTTACCGCTCGCGATAACGCTCGTGCCCTTTTTCATGACCTCGAGCATAGCGGAAAGCTCGTCCTTGCTGAGGCGGTTGCGGGACTTTTTAGCCGAGCCGAGCAGCTTCATCGAGAATGACGAAGTAAAGTCGGTAAAGTAGATAATAGCTATCAGCATACCGTTTTTAGTTTCGCGGGTGTCGATATGGAAGATCTCGCCCCAAATAACTATCCTATCGGTAAGCTCGGAGGTGATCTCGTTCATAGGCACTACGCGCTCGGTAGGCATGATAGGCGCGCCCTTCAGCACCTTTGCGCCCTCGGCGATTATCGGCAGGCCTGTAAACTCAACGTTGCAGGTACGGTATTCGTGCGGAGCGGAAGGAGCAGAGCCGCCTGCGGGCGAGAAGCCTGCAGGGGCAGAGGGCAAAGGATTATTTATCGGGATACTATTCAGATAATCCTCCTGCTGTTTGGCAAAGCTGGCGGTATCAACCTGCGTAATGCCGGTAAGCTCTATACGCACGCTGATGGAGAACATCTCAAACACCAGCGCAGGAAAAGCGGACTCTATGCCCGCCTTTTTGAGTATATCAGCGCCGCCGTGCTTTAAGCCTACGGTAAAAAGACCGCCCGAGTAGCTGATGTCCGCGCCCTCAAAAAAGCCGTTTACAACGGGAAAGCGCGATTTTAGAAACTGGGTGAGGTCTTGAAAATACTCGGCGCAGAGCATATCGGGCGTATATTTCAGACGCAGGCGCAGCTCTTTAAGCCCCAGCTTTTCGCACATAGAGCGCTCAAACTGCGAAACGTCTGCAAAAGGTACGAGCCGATTTGAACGCGCAAAAAGCTCCAGCGCGCCGTCATGCTCGGTATAGATAAGCTTCAATAAGCAGGTGTCGGACAATATCTGCGGCACCTGCTCGTTATAGCCTTCTAAAAATTCGGATAATTTATAATCTTTCATGGTACTTCCCGTTTATCAGAGTTTTTCGATCTCCTCTATAAGTCTGCCGAGGGCTTCGTCCTCGCTGAGCTTACAGATCTGTTTGCCGTGTTTAAAGAGCACGGCGCATCCGTTACCGCCTGCGATGCCTATATCAGCTTCGCCTGCCTCGCCGATGCCGTTTACCACGCAGCCCATTACGGCCACGGTGATGTTTTTATCTATACCGCTCACGGCGTTTTCCACGCGTTTTGCGAGCGAGATGAGGTCTATTTTAGTACGTCCGCAGGTGGGGCAGCTTACTATCTTAACGCCGCTTCCCTTTCCTACCGCCATAAGAATATCCTTAGCGGCGCGTATCTCTTTTACAGGCTCGTCGGTGAGCGAAACGCGGATAGTTTCGCCGATGCCGTCTACCAGCAGCGAGCCTATGCCGACGGCGGATTTAATTATACCCATGCGCTCAGTGCCCGCTTCGGTAACGCCGAGATGCAGTGGGTAATCGCACTTCTGCGCCAAAAGGCGGTAAGCGTTTATCATGGTAGGCACGTTCGAGGACTTTATTGAGATGACAATATCGTCAAAATCGCAGGCTTCGAGAATATGTACATGGCGCATAGCGCTTTCAACGAGCGCTTCGGGGGTGGGCGAGCCGTATTTCGCGAGAAGTTCTTTTTCCAGCGAGCCGCCGTTTACGCCGATCCTTATCGGTATGCCGCGCGCGGTGCAGGCTTTTACTACCGCCTTTACTTTGTCCTCGCCGCCGATATTGCCTGGGTTTATCCTTATCTTATCTATACCTGCTTCCGCGCAGGCGATGGCAAGGCGATAATCGAAATGAATATCTGCCACAACGGGGATATTCACGGCTTCTTTCAGCGCGTAAACGAGCTTTACGGCTTCCATATCGGGGATAGCGGCGCGGATTATCTCGCAGCCCGCGGCTTCAAGCTCTTTTGCTTGGCGGACGCTCTCCTCAGTTTTATGCGCCTCGACATTCAGCATCGACTGTATATATATTTTCTCGCCATTTAGCGTGAGGTCGCCCACGCGTACCGGCTTTACGTTTCTTTTCATGTTATTACAGACCTTTCGGAAAATTGTATGGATCGTCTAATTTGTCAGAATATTTTAGTTATATCGCTTACAGTAACTACCACCATTAGGAGCATCAGCAAGACAAGACCCACAAAATGCACAAGACCCTCATACTTAGGGTTGACAGGTTTGCGGCGGATAAGCTCTACTATAAGAAACATGAGTCTGCCGCCATCTAGCGCGGGCAGGGGGAGCAGGTTGAAAAGACCTATATTTATCGAGATAAAGCCGCCCATCGCGAGCATATTCTGCGTTAGACCTTTCCAGTCGATACCAGTTTCGGTGCTGGTCTGCGAGTCGATGACTTCGTTCATCTGATCGACTATACCGACGGGGCCTGAGAGGTCTTTCAGCGAATATTTGCCCCTTACCAGATCAAAAAGCGAGATATAGATAAGGCGAGAATAGCTGATAGTTTCATGAAAAGCATTGTCGATAACAGTGATCGGGTTGAGCTTCACGCCCTTTACCATAAAGTCGATATGGATAGAATCGTCGGTAACGAAAGACACGCCGGTAAGCTTTACGCGCTCGCCGTTGCGCTTTACCTCCATATCAAAAACGCCGTCGGCGTCATTCTGCATAGTGTAGGAAAGGTCGATAGCGGAGAAAATTCGCATACCGTTTACCGAAACTATCTTATCGCCCTCGGCAAGACCAGTTTGATTAGAGGTAGCGTTTTCGTAGAATTTCGCAACAGTGGTAGAGGTAATGCCATCGGAAAGGCAGGTATTTACGATGAGAAAAGTAAAGCCCAGCAGAAGGTTCATGACTATTCCAGCAACGACTATCACTATCTTGCGCAGGGGGCTTTTATTGCAAAAAGCCTTATTATCGGTGCTTTCGGTATCCTCGCCCTCCATAGCGCAGTAGCCGCCTATCGGGAAAATGCGCAGCGCGTAGAGCGTTTCGCCCTTTTGCTTTTTAAATATCGCGGGACCCATGCCTATCGCGAATTCGTTCACGCGCACGCCGTTTTTCTTGGCGGCGATGAAGTGACCGAACTCGTGGATAACGATTATAAGCTCGAAGATGAGCAACGCGAAAAGTATGCTTAAAACTCTGCTCATAGAAAAATATGCCTTTCTTTTGTTTACGAACGCTTAAAGCGCCTTTATCTGTTTTTCTATAAATTCGCGGGCAAATCTATCTGCCGCGAGTATTTTATCCAAGGAATCTGCGGGGGTGTTTTCCATGCAGGTGAGCGCGCGGGTGACAAGCTCGCCTATTTGCAGGAAAGAGATCTTGCCGCCGAGGAAAGCCGCCACCGCGACCTCGTTCGCCGCATTCACGCAGGCAGGAACTATGCCGCCCTGCCGAGCCGCTTTTATGCAGGCGCTCAGGCAGTCGAAAGTATCGAGATCGGGCTTCTCAAAAGTCAGCTTGCCGTAATCGGTGAGCGAAAGTCTGCCCGTCGGGCACTCGGCGCGGTCGGGATAAAGCAGGGCGTACTGTATCGGTATTTTCATATCGGGAACGCCCATCTGCGCTATCACGGAGTAATCGGCGAACTCGACCGCGGAGTGAACGACGCTTTGGCGGTGAACGACTATCTCGATGTCATCTGGGGAAGCGCTGAAAAGGCGCATAGCTTCGATAAATTCAAGACCCTTGTTCATCAGCGTTGAGGAATCGACGGTTATCTTATTGCCCATGCTCCAGTTCGGGTGATTTAGCGCCTGCTCTACCGTGACGTTTGCAAGCTCGGATTTTGTCTTACCGAAAAACGGGCCGCCCGAAGCTGTGAGGATAATCTTTGTCATCTGCGAGGGCTTATTGCCCTGCAAGCACTGGAAGATCGCTGAATGTTCGCTGTCTACGGGGTAGATATTGACATTTTTTTCTGCGGCTAGGCGCATTACCAGTTCGCCGCCCGCCACCAGCGTTTCTTTATTCGCTAGGGCAATGTCCGTGCCGTTTTCGATAGCGGCAACAGTAGGCTCCAGACCGACCATACCGACAACGGAATTGAGCATTTTGTCAACGCCCTTCATGCGAGCGATGGTCTTTAAGCCCGCCATTCCGCTGAGCACATTTATATTCTTGCCGGCGAGCGCAGTTTTAAGCGCCGCCAATTTGCTCTCGTCGAAAATGCAAACGGTATCTGCGCCGAATTTAAGAGCCTGTTCGGCGAGCAGAGAAACGTTTGAATTTGCGGCGAAGGCTTTCACCCTTATATTATGCTTCTGCGCGACCTCTAATGCCTGTGTGCCGATAGATCCCGTAGAGCCAATTATTGTTATAGTTTGATTTGTCTGCATAAAATACGACCTCAGTCCAAAAAAGGCAAAGGCTTCATGACGTGCCACAAAGCCTTTTATGCCATATAATGTTTATCCTAATGTTACAAGCGCGCCCTGCGAGAAGAGGTAGAACATGAAAGGCGCTACCAGCAGAACGCTGTCGAACCTATCCATGATGCCGCCATGACCGGGCATTATGTTACCGTAATCCTTGATCTGGGTCTGGCGCTTTATAACAGAAGCGGAAAGATCACCCACAAGTCCTACCAGCGAACAGAACATTCCTGCTATGAATATCGCAAAGAGGTGAACCTCGACGCCCTTATTGATAACGCTGTAAATTGCCGCGATTATGAGCAGGAAAACGCCGTTGCAGACAGTTCCGCCGATAAGACCCTCTACGGTTTTTTTCGGGCTGATCACCGGGCAAAGCTTATGTTTGCCGAAGAACGTTCCTGCGAAGTAAGCGCCCGAATCTGCGAGCCATGCGCCCGCAAGGGTGAGGACTACTGCAAATCTGCCGCAGTCGGGGAACATTGAGATAAGCTTGATGAGGGTGCTCATAGAATAAGTAACGAGCAGCGTCATGCCTATCATGGTGAACGGCACGGAGTAGGCGTATTCGCTGTGATTTTTGAGGTACATCAGCAGCATAGCCGTCACGAATATAAAGCCGTAAAGCTTGACATTAAAGAAAGTGAAAAAGCCGTGCTTATAGACCATCGGGAGCAGGCAGTCAACTGCGGCAAATGCGAAGCAGGCGCAGCATTCGGGGCGGAATTTTACCAGCCCGACAGCCTTGAAAAGCTCATAGAGAGCACCGACGGCGATAGCAGCTATCGCGAGATTGAAAACCCATGTGTGCGCCAAAGCAAGTATCAGTACAGCTATCACTATCGCGACAGCCGCTGAGATTATTCTAGTCTTCATTTTTTCACGTTCCTTTCAAACTCAAACTCCGCCGAATCTGCGGTTGCGGTCGCTGTAAGCTATTACCGCTTTTTCGAGGTCGGCAGGCTTGAAATCAGGCCACAGGATATTTGTGTAGTAAAACTCGGCGTATGCCGACTGCCATATCATAAAATTTGAGAGTCGCTGTTCGCCGCTGGGTCTGATTATCAGATCTACATCGGGGGCGCAATCACCGTCGAGCTGAGCTGTATATAGGTTTTCGCCGATCATTTTATCGGTAATATCCTGCGGCTCGAGCCTGCCCGACTTCACCTGCTCGGCAAGCACTCTAACCGAGTGGGCTATCTCGTCCCTGCCGCCGTAATTTATAGCGATAAGGAGAGTCATAGCGGTAAAATCGCGCGAATCAGCCTCTACGCTCGCCATTTTCTGCTGAAGCGAGGGGCGCAGCATAGATCTGTCGCCGATAAAGCAAATACGGATATTTTCCTCTATAAAATCGCGAACTTCGTCGAGATATTTATCGAAAAGATCCATTATAGCCTCGACCTCATCGGCAGGGCGTTTCCAATTTTCGGTAGAAAAAGCATACACGGTGAAATACTTCACGCCCAGCTTTTTAGCGTGGCGGGTGATGGTGCGGAAAGTCTGCGCGCCCTGGCGGTGACCGAATTTCCGCGGCAGACCGCGTTTTTTAGCCCATCTGCCGTTGCCGTCCATAATAACGCCTATATGCGCGGGCACTTTTGTGCCGGGCGGCAGCAGAAGTTTTTCAGCAGTAGCCATGTCAGTTCAGATCCTTTCAGTTTAAGCTTTATCAGATAGAGAGGATCTCTTTTTCCTTTACAGCCACCTGCTCGTCAACTTCCTTAACGTTCTTATCGGTGATCTTCTGGATAGTTTCCTCAGCACCTTTAAGGTCGTCCTCGGTGATCTCGTTATTCTTTTTCAGCGCCTTGCACTTTTCCATAGCGTCGCGGCGGATAGAGCGGATAGCTACCTTGCACTCCTCGCCCATCTTCTTTATCTCCTTAACGAGCTCTTTACGTCTGTCCTCGGTGAGCTGGGGGAAGATAAGGCGGAGCACCTGACCGTCGTTCTGCGGATTGATGCCGACATCGGAAGCCTGGATAGCCTTTTCGATCATGCCGAGGGTAGATTTATCCCAAGGGGAGATAACGAGTATTCTTGCCTCTGCAACAGAAACTGCGGCTACCTGATTGATAGGTGTGGGTGAGCCGTAATAATCTATCTTTACTCTGTCGAGAACGGCGGGGTTAGCTCTGCCCGCGCGGATAGTTCCGAAATCCTCGAGCATAACGTTTATCGACTTCTTCATTTTTGTTTTTGCATTATCAATTATCTTATCCATGATCTGTAAATCCTCTTTTCTGATATTTTAGGGGATCTTATTTACCCCGAATTATTTTACGATAGTACCGATATTCTTGCCCATGCAGGCGTCGTAGATATTATCAGGACGCGCGATGTCGAATACGAGAATAGGGATCTCATTATCCTTACACATAGCGGCTGCGGTAGAGTCCATAACTTTAAGATCCTTAGCGAGAACATCGCCGAAAGTAAGCTCATCGAACTTAACAGCGTCATCGAACTTATGCGGATCTTTATCATAAACGCCGTCTACCATAGTAGCCTTGAAGATGATGTCAGCCTCGATCTCGGCAGCGCGCAGTGCGGCGGCTGTATCGGTGGAGAAGAAGGGGTTGCCGGTACCGCAGCCGAAGATAACTACTCTGCCCTTTTCAAAGTGGCGGACAGCCTTGTTTCTGATATAAGGTTCTGCGACCTGCGGCATAGAGATAGCCGTCTGCACGCGAACTTCAAGGCCGCAGTTTTCCATACCATCGGCAACTGCGAGGGCGTTCATAGCGGTAGCGAGCATACCTATATGGTCGGCTCTGGTTCTATCCATAGCGCCGCTTGATCTGCCGCGCCAGAAGTTGCCGCCGCCGACTACTATACCAACCTGCACGCCTTCGTCAACGCACTTCTTTACCGAACGTGCGAGAACGTTTATTATCTCATAATCAAGTCCCATTTTTTTATCGCCCGCGAGAGCTTCGCCGCTCAGCTTGAGCAGAATTCTTTTATACTTTGGTTCCATCAAATACACTCCTTAAATGTATCATGCCGCGAAATACGGCTGCGCTTTTACTATACCTAATTCGGTACAGTATTACCTACTATAAATTATACAATATTTCGGCAGTATTGTAAAGTACTTTTTGCAATTTTTCTAAAAAAGTTCAAACAAAAAGCAGACCGCCGCAAAACGCGGGCAGGTCTGCCTAAAATTGTTTATTTACCCTCGCCAAGGAAATCTTTTTCCGTTTCGTTTTTCTTCGGGCGCTGCATAAGCGCGGCGATGGTCATTTTGGGGTCAAGACCCTCGAAAAGCACGGCGTAGAGCTGCTCGGTTATCGGCATTTCAACGCCTAAGCGGTGCGACAGCTCGTAAGCATTTTTGGTACAGGTATAGCCCTCTACCGTGCCGACGCGCTCTACCGCTTCGTCGGGAGAAACGCCCTGACCTATGAGGATACCTGCGCGGCGGTTGCGGCTGTGCATACTGCAGCAGGTAACGATAAGGTCGCCGATGCCGCTGAGTCCGCCGAAAGTATCAGACTGTGCGCCCATAGCTATGCCGAGCGCCGAGATCTCGCGGATACCGCGGGTCATGAGAGCAGCTTTGGTATTATCGCCCAAGCCGAGGCCGTCGCAAACGCCTGCCGCCAGCGCGATAACGTTTTTCAGCGAGCCGCCCAGTTCGCAACCGATAACGTCATCGTTGACATATATCCTGAAATTAGCGTTGGAAAGAGTATTCTGAACGTAATAAGAGACCTCGCGGTCGTCGGAAGCGACAACTATCGTGGTGGGCACTCCCCTAGCGAGCTCTTCGGCGTGAGAAGGACCGGTAAGTATAGCTACACGGTTTTTCGGCATAGATTCTTTAGTGACCTCGCTCATAGTTTTGAGCGTGCCGATCTCCAGACCCTTAGCGGTATTTACGACAATGCTCTCGGACTGGATATACTGCGCCGCCTCTTCGCAAACGCCGCGGCAGAAGGTAGTAGGTATGCCGAGGATAACGAGGTCTTTATCGCGCACCTCAGAAATATCGGTAGTGAGCTTTACTTCGGGGGGAACTTTCACGCCGGGGAGCTTTGCTTTCAGCTCGCCCGTGCGCTCGATAGCGTCGATCTCGTCGCGAAATTTAGACCAAACGGTAACATCATGACCGGCGTTCGCACACATTATCGCGATGGAAAGTCCGAAGCCGCCTGAGCCGAGTATGATTATTTTAGCCATAGCCATCTCTCCTTGGAAAAGTCAGTTTTTGATCTCCGGCGTATCGTTTTCTGCCGGATCGACCTTTTTCTGTCCGAATTTATTTTCGTTGCCTGCGATCAGTCTTTTTATGTTCGGTTTGTGCATATAAACTATCAGCGCGCCTATGCAGAGGGTGATAAGGAAGTTTTCAAGTCTGCCGTCCATATGGCGCACCGACTGGGTTATGATCGTAAAAACGGGGTACATCACCGCGGCGGAGATAGAGCCTACCGAAACGTACTTTGTTATGACAAGAACTATCGCGAAAACGCCTACCGAAAGCACGCAGGTGAGGGGGTCCATAGCGATAAGAGTCGTAGCCGCAAGTAGTACGCCTTTGCCGCCGTGAAAACCGTAATATATCGGGAAAATATGGCCTATCATGGTGAAAAGACCTGCCACATAGCCTATGAAGATCTTATCGTTAAAGAAAGTAATATCTAGCAGGTTGCCGACTATCAGTCTTGCCGCGACTACCGCTGCAACGCCCTTAAAAAGGTCGCAGAGGAGTGTCGCGAGCGCCGCGCCCTTGCCGTAAACGCGGAGGACGTTTGTAAGGCCTGCGTTGCCGCTGCCCTTTTCGCGAATATCTTCGCCCTTAGCAAGCTTTACCACGATTATCGCGGAGTTTAGGCTGCCCCAAAAATAAGAGATCAGAGCCGTGATGATAAGACACAATGCGTATTTCATGCAGCGCCTCCTCAGGATTTAACGTCATCACGGTCGCGCTCGCGCACCATCATAACGATAGGCGTGCCGTCGAGCCCGAAAGTTTCGCGTATCTGATTTTCGATATAGCGGCGGTACGAGAAGTGGAAAAGCTCGGCACGGTTCACGAAAGCCACGAATGTAGGCGGCTTGGTGGAAGCCTGAGTCATGTAATAGATCTTCAAGCGTCTGCCCTTATCAGAGGGGGGCTGAACGCGCGCGGTGGCGTATGCGAGAACGTCGTTGAGCCTGCCGGTAGGTATGCGGACGGCGTTCTGCTGAGCAGTGTAATTTATCTTTTCAAGCAGCTTATCCATACGAGTGCCGTTTTTAGCGGAAATGAAAACGAAAGGAACATAGCTCATGAAGCTGAAATCTACCTCGAGCTTTTTCTTAAACTCATCCATAGTGTGAGTATCTTTTTCGATAGCATCCCACTTATTTACAGCTACTACACAGGCCTTGCCCTTTTCGTGAGCGTAGCCCGCGACTTTAGAATCCTGCTCGGTAAAACCTACGGAAGCGTCGATAACTATGACAGCAACATCGGCGCGGTCTACCGCCATATAGGAGCGGAGAACGCTGTAACGCTCGATATTTTCAAGCACCTTCGATTTCTTGCGGATACCTGCGGTATCTATGAAAACGAACTTGCCCTGCTCAGTTTCGACATAGCTGTCGGTAGCGTCGCGGGTAGTGCCCGCAATATCGGAAACTATCACCCTATCCTCGCCGCAAAGACGGTTTATAATAGAAGATTTACCGACGTTAGGCTTGCCGATAACGGCTACCTTTACAACGTCCTCACCGTAATCCTCCTCGGTATTTTCGGGAAGCTCTTTGAGGACTTCATCGAGCAGGTCGCCCGTACCGTGACCGTGAACGGAAGATACCGCGATAGGCTCGCCAAGACCCAGATTATAAAATTCGTAAAAATCAGCAGGCGGTTCGCCGACGTTATCGCACTTATTTACGCAGAGGATAACAGGCTTGCCCGACTTGCGCAGCATAGCGGCAACGTCCTCATCGGTAGCGGTAACGCCGCATTTAAGGTCGGTAACTAGGATAATAACGTCAGCCTTTTCTATCGCAAGCTCAGCCTGACGGCGCATCTGCGAGAGGATAACGTCCTGCGAATCAGGCTCTATACCGCCCGTATCGACCAGCATAAACTCATGACCGAGCCATTCGCATTTTGAATAGATCCTGTCGCGTGTTACGCCTGGGGTATCCTCGACTATCGAAAGGCGCTGACCTATCAGCTTATTGAAAAGCGTAGATTTACCGACGTTAGGTCTGCCGACTACGGCAACCAGTGGCATAGCCATCTATATCATCTCCAATCATGGTAGTAAAAAATCAATAATGAATGCCGAGGACGTTATCGAGATACTCGAAGCCGTCGTTGGCAGTAGGCGTTATTTTCACGCCAAGCTCGCGGCGAACATCGTCAAGATGAGCGTCGTCGAGAAAAATAGGCTCGTCCGCTTTAAGCATAGCCTTTGAGATAAGCAGTTCGTCGCCCAGATCAAGATCTTTGAGCTGCGCTACGAGATCCTGTGCGGTTATCAGACCCGAAACGGTGATAGTTTCGCCGAAAAATCTATTGAGTATCGGCACAACGTTCAGCTCGACATCGGGGAAATGCGCCGAGATCTTTTCGGCGAGCATTTTATGCACCACCGCCGCGGCCGTACCGCAGGCGAGAGTGACCTTGCGCTTTCCGCCGTCATATTCAGCGACTTTGAGCGCGCTATCTACCTCGTCGATGAGCGAGCGGCAAAGACCTACGCCGTTTTCGTACTGCGGATAATCCTCGTAAAAATCACCCTCGGGCAGCGGTCTGCCTGCGGTGAGGTAAAATTCATCGGCAGCAAAGACCATGCGCGTGCCGAATTTTTCGAGCGATTTCTGCTGAGTTTCGGCAATAACGTCGATAGTCTGCGCGGCAGTTTCGGCGTTGAATATCTCCAGCGGGTACAAGCCCTGACGGAACTTAGTTATGCCGACAGGCACAACCGCGACCGACTGGATATTCGGCATGAGCGAATAGAGGTCGGTAAGGGTGCGGCGAAGTTCATCGCCATCGTTTATACCGGGACAGCAAACTATCTGACAATTGAGCATAAGACCGCTTTCAGCCATCATTTTTATGTAGCGCAGCTTATCGCCGGCGAAGCGGTTGTGCATCATTTTGCAGCGCAGCTCGGGATTAGTAGTATGCACAGAAACGTTGATATTTAGCCGCATATCTATAATGCGCTGAATATCTTTATCGGTAAGGTTCGTCAGCGTGACGTAATTGCCCTGCAGGAACGAAAGGCGCGCGTCGTCGTCCTTAAAATAGAGCGTTTCGCGCATACCGGGAGGCATTTGGTCGATAAAGCAGAAGATACATTTATTAGAGCAGCTGCGTTTCTGATCCATAAGAAAAGAATCGAACTGCATACCTAAATCATCGTATTCCGACTTATATATCACCGACTTGCGCTCTTTGCCGTCGCGCTCGCAAACGACCTCGGTGCGGTCTTCAGCGGCGTAAAACATATAATCGAGCACATCGGCGATAGCGTGACCATTTATAGAGATCAGCGTATCGCCCGCCTTTATCCTAGCGCGCGCAGCGGGGCTGTGCTTATCTACACCAGTGACCTTTACCGACATTTTTGCAGCTCCTTTAAAAATTGACTTAATAAAAAAGCAGAGAAGGAATTTTCCTCCTCTGCCCATAGAAAACACCTTAAATGCTTTCAAAGCTCCGCTATTTTTCATAGCAGAGGTAAAGCTTTATCGGCTCGATGAACAAACCGCCGAAGCGGCTTGCCTACGAACTTTCGCTCTGCGATCAAACTTCCTTGCTGATCACTTCTACGCCCTTATAATATCCGCAATGCTTGCAAACCTTATGGGGTGCAGTCAGTTCACCGCAGTTAGAGCATCTGCTGAGCGCGGGTGCGTCGAGCTTCCATACGTTAGAACGTCTTTTGTCACGTCTGGCTTTGGAAGTCTTTCTCTTTGGTACTGCCATTTTGGCACCTCCTTAAACATGATCTCTTTTAATTCTGACAATCACAAGCGCCGTCGTTAAGATTTTTACCGCAACTCATGCACAGACCCTTGCAGTCCTCTTTACAGAGTATCTTGCTAGGCATTTCCATAAGCAGGTCGGTAACGGCAAGCTCGTTCATATCCAGCGTATTCTCGGGGCAAACGATATAATCATCATACTCGCTGCCGTTTTCGTCGTCGGCATCTGCCGCGGCGAGCTCTTTCACAACGGTATGAGAAGCTTCTACGTCATATTCCCTCTGAAACGCTTTTAAGCACCTATCACATTCTTGATCGAGCAGCGCGGAGACCGTATATTCAAGCGCAACAACGCCTGCGCGGTTATAAACGCAGCCCTTTATGTGCAAAGGCGCGGCGAAAGCCTCATGGAGCGGAGAATTTTCAAGCTCTGAAAGAGGTATCTGCTCATCAAAGCTGAGCTTCTGCCCTTCGATCTCAAAAATTTGTCTGAGCTGTAAAACCATATGGTATTCATTCCTTTCGCCAAAGCCCTCCGCACCCTTTCGGACAGCGGAAAGCATCACAAATTCCATTATAGACTCTTAGCGACGATTTGTCAAGCCTTTTTCGGAATTTATTTAAGAAAATTTAACTTTTTGTTTACTTAATGAAGTCCTTTACCTTAGTAGGCAGCTCTTCGGGGTCAGCGGAAACGGTAAATACTACCTTTACGTCCTTAGCGAGCATAGCTACCTTTTCGATCATAGCGCCGAACTCATCATAGTTTCTGCCGCCGATGCGGAGGATACCGTCTACATAGATCTCCTGAATATCGTAGTTGCCGGCGAGCATACCTGCTACGAAGCCGTAGAAAGCGTCATAGCTGTTGATGCCGTATTCCTCAGCGTCAACAAGTCTTACATTGTGGGGAATATCGTAAGTAAGTTTCATGCTTCTCTCGATGCAAACTACGTTACCGGTAGATTTTTCAGCAGCTTCCTTGATCGCGTCGATCAGTATCTTGGTCTTGCCAGTGCCTTTTTTTCCGGGAATTAAGTTAATCATAATCAAATCTCCATTTCTGTCTGACGACATTTATTTTCGGGCAGCGGGCTGATGCAAAGCCCGTTCGCCTTGGAATCCTGTTTTATTTCAGCTTAGCCTCAAGCTCAGCCTTCTGCGACTCATAACCGGGCTTGCCGAGCAGCGCGAACATATTCTTCTTGTAGCTCTCAACGCCGGGCTGGTTGAAAGGATTAACGCCGAGCATATAGCCCGAGATAGCGCAAGCCTTTTCAAAGAAGTAGATAAGCTCGCCGAGAGTTTCTTCGGAAACATCGTCAAGCTCGAGGATCATATTAGGAACGCCGCCCTCGGTATGAGCAAGCACGGTGCCCTGATAAGCTTTCTGGTTTACAACCGACATATTCTGATTTGTGAGGAAGTTCAGACCATCGAGGTTCTCAGCGTCGGGCTGGAGGAAGAGGTCGGTCTTAGGCTTCTTGATCTCCATAACGGTCTCGAACATGATGCGCGAGCCGTCCTGAATGAACTGACCGAGCGAGTGGAGGTCTGTGGAGAAAGTAGCAGAGGAGGGGAAAATACCCTTCTGATCCTTACCTTCGCTCTCGCCGAAGAGCTGCTTGAACCATTCGTTCATCATAACGAAATTGGGGTCGTAGCTTATGAGCATCTCAACGCTCTTGCCCTTATTATAAAGGATATTACGGAGCGCGGCATACTTATAACAGTCATTTCCGTCGTCCTTAGAATACTTCTCTCTGCCCGCGGCAGCGCCTGCCATGAGCTTGTCGATGTCGATTCCTGCAACTGCGATAGGCAGCAGACCTACTGCAGTGAGCACCGAGAAACGTCCGCCTACATCGTCGGGCACTACGAAAGTTTCATAACCCTCGGTATCAGAAAGCTCTTTCAGAGTTCCCTTAGCCTTATCAGTAGTAGCGAAAATCCTCTTCTTAGCCTCTTCCTTGCCGTACTTATCTTCAACAAGCTTCTTGAAGATTCTGAAAGCAAGTGCGGGCTCGGTAGTAGTACCGGACTTCGAGATAACGTTGACGCAGATGTCCTTACCCTCGCAGATAGAAAGAACGTCATTGAGATAAGTAGGGTTGATGCTGTTGCCAACATAGTAGATGTCGGGTGTATCTTTGGTAAGATTATTATAAAGTGTAGATCTTAAAGCCTCGATAACAGCGCGTGCTCCGAGGTATGAACCGCCGATGCCGATAACGATAAGAACGTCGCAGGACTTCTTGATCCTTTCAGCGGCAGCCTTTATTCTTGCAAACTCTTCCTTATCATAATCAACGGGAAGATCTACCCAGCCGAGAAAATCTGAGCCGGGACCATTTCTGTCCTCAAGAGTTTTGTGCGCAGCCGAAACGAGCGGAGCGATAGCCTCAAGCTCATGATCGGCAACAAAAGGTTTAAGATATTCAGCATTAAGTTTAACAGCCATTGCAAGTCAGTTCCTTTCCTAATTAGCTTGTTTAATTATACAATACTTTTATGAATATTTCAAGACTTTTCGCAAATCGAGTTTAGTTTTGTAGAAACTGACTAATACGGTTAAGACATATTGAGCAAATTAAACAAATTTTTCTTCAAAGCGCATCGCATATCCATCACTCCGACGTCCTCTGCGGCGCAAATTTCTACTGTCAGAAGCTTTTCATCGGCGAGAAAGTAGTCTATTTTTCCGAGAACATCGTCCTTTTTGACGGGGGCTTTCACGTTTTCTTTTATCTCGGGTGAGCAAACAATTTCGGAGAACGTTCCGGCTTTGACGATAGTCGGTGTAAAGTTTTTTACTTTGACACTAATTTTCATTTTTTCGCCGTTTTCGACCTCTATATCCTGCAAATATTCATCTGCGATCTCGGGTGAAAACACGCGATAATTGTCAAAACACGTGTCAAGCAATTCTCTTGCGTGAGAAAATAATTCATCTCTGTCAGAAGCGCCGAGTACGACTGCACAAAGGCTCATTTCCCCGCGTTTTGCTGTAAAAGAAAGACATTCACCCAGGTCTTTTACGTTGCATGATTTCATGCCTGTTACGCCTTTATAAGTTCGTACCAATCTGTTATTATTGACAAGCTCAGTATCTTTACAGCCTACGCTATCTATCCATGTTGTAAAATAGTCTGTCAAGCTTGTATGCTTTGCAATCGCACATGACAATTTAGCGATGTCATGAGCCGTAGATACTGTATTTTCGTTTGTTCCGCAGCAATCTGAGAACACAGTTTTTGTCATTTTCAACTGCTTGGCACGCTTGTTCATACGCTTCACAAAAGCTTCTTCCGAGCCGCTTAATTTCTCTGCGAGAGCCGTGCAAGCGTCGTTGGCGTTGCCGATGGTTATAGACTTTATCAGCTCTTCGACGGTTATCTTTTCGCCAACGTCAAGCCAGATCTGAGTTCCCTGCTTGGCGTTGGCGGTCGGCGAAACGGTAACTACGTCGTTCAGCGAGAGCTCGCCCGATTCGAGCTCTTCGGCGGCGATGAGCGCGGTCATCAGCTTAGCCATATGCCCCATCGGCAGCTTTTCATCGGCGTTTTGCTCATAAAAGACCTTACCGCTGCCGACATCGCAAACGTAAATGCTGCGCGCCGATATTTCTGCCGATATATCCTCCGGCGTACGGCTTTTTTCAGCCGAAGCGCCCGTAAAGGACGTGAAAAACGCCATGGCAGATACAGCTGCCGCGGCAAATGCTGATAATTTCAAGATACACCCCTCCATTAGAACAGTTTGTACATTTTATTCACGCGGCAGGGTTTTTATACAAAAAAAGCGGCGCACTGAGCGCCGCCATGAGATTTGATTTTACTCAACGATAAATTCCTTGATCTTCTCGAAGAAATCGCCGGGCTCATCGGTATGAGCAACGAGCTGGATGGGATTTGAGAGATCGAGGCTGAAAATACCCATAATTGACTTGGCATCTACCGCATATCTGCCCGAAACGAGGTCGATATCAAAATCATAAAGCATTACGATGCTTACAAAATCCTTTACTGCATTGATGGAATCGAGTTTGATCTTAGTTTTCATATTAGTTACCTCCTTAAAATGATGCCTGTTTTCCTAGAGCTTCCTCTGCTCTACACTTAATATTATAATCATTTTTTCGAGTTTGTCAAGCGTTATTTGCATTTTTTCTGAAAATATAGTATAATAGTCAATAGCCGTGTGTGCGCGAAGTTTGTTTTAGTACATTTTCACAATAAGTGTGACAGTTTTTTGTGCATATGCGACATTTATTTCTCTTTTCAGGAGGTTGGATATACAAATGGGTAATACGCCTTTAAAAATATACTACATGACTTTCGGCTGTAAAGTAAACCAATACGAAACGGAAAACATAGCTGAGCGCTTCGGCGAGATGGGCGATATGCGCACCGAGGATATTGACGCGGCAAACGTCTGCATAATAAATTCCTGCACGGTAACGGCGCAGTCTGACACGAAATGCCGACACTTCATCAGCCGTGTGAAAAGGGAGAACCCTGCGTGCATAATCGCGCTGACGGGCTGTTACCCGCAAGCTTTTCCCGACAAAGCCTCGCAGATAGCCGAGTGCGACATAATCTGCGGAAACAACAACAAGACTGCCCTGCCGCAGATGGTGCACGATTATTTCAAGCTGCGCAAGCGAACTTTCAGCGTGCCCGAGAACTATCTGCATCAGCCTTTTGAGCATATGATGAACGCCGAAGCCGAGCAGAAAACGCGCGCATACCTTAAAATACAGGACGGATGCGACCTTTTCTGCACCTACTGCATCATACCGTATGCGCGTGGGCATATGCGTTCGAAGCCGATCGGCGACATTATAAAGGAAACGGAGATGCTGGTGAGCGCGGGTCACAAGGAGATAGTGCTGACAGGCATAAACCTTTGCTGTTACGGGCGCGACCTCGGCGGGCTGAGAATGATAGACGCTATCGAAGCTGTTTGCAGGGTGGAGGGCGATTTCCGCGTGCGGCTCGGCTCGATGGAACCAGAAATGATCTCAGACGAGGACATCGCACGAATGGCGGCGCAGAAAAAGCTGTGCCCGCAGTTTCATCTTTCGCTGCAAAGCGGTTGTGACAAGACGCTGAAAGCCATGAACCGCCACTACACCTCGGCAGAGTACGCCGAGATATGCCGCAAGCTGCGCGCTGCTTTTCCGCACTGTGCGATAACAACCGACATAATGGTAGGCTTTCCGCAGGAGAGCGCGGAAGATCACGCGGAGTCGCTGAGATTTGCGGAAAAGACAGCCTTTGCAGACGCGCACATTTTCCCATACTCGCGGCGCAGCGGTACGCCTGCCGACAAGATGAGCGGTCAGCTTGACAAAAAGACAAAGGCGGCGCGCGCGGCGGAGATGGCGGCGGTATGCGCGAAAAGCCGCGCGGAGTACAACCGCAGCTTTATCGGCAAGACGGTAGAGGTACTGTTCGAGCGCGAAAGCAGCGCCGAACATCATCAGGGGCACATAGCGGAGTACGTTGTGGTAAAAACGCCGCGCACCAGCGATGAAAGTCTTTTCAGACAGAAGCGGCTCGTTAAGATAACATCTGCGGACGAAAACGGCTGCGGCGGAGAGATAGTCGGCTGAGAGGATAATGGCTAATTGTAAAAAAACTTTTACCGCTTTCAATAAACTTCAAATTAGGTTTGACAAACATATTTAATATGTGATATAATAAACTATATAGGAGCGAATCGACACGCACCTGCAAATATAAATATATGACAATAAATAGTAAGGAGCTGTTTAAATCATGTCTGTTTACAGAATTTATGTTGAGAAAAAGCCCGAATTTGCGGTAGAAGCAAAATCGCTGGCGGCTGACATCCGCTCGGCGCTGGGCATCGAGCTTGGCGAAGTACGAATAATCAACCGCTACGACGCCGAGGGTCTTTCGGAAGAAGACTTTAAGGCAGCTATACCCGTAGTATTCTCTGAGCCTGCGGTAGACGTTACCTACGACCATATGCCCGAGCTGAAAGAGGGCGAAGCTGTAATAGCCGCAGAGTATCTGCCTGGTCAGTTCGACCAGCGCGCGGACTCATGCGCGCAGTGTATCTCTCTGCTGCGCGGCGGCAAGCGACCCACTGTAAAATCGGCTAAAGTATACATATTCGGCGGAGCGCTCGACGAAAAGCAGTTAGCCGAGATAAAGCACTACATAATCAACCCCGTAGAGTCGCGTGAAGCTAAGCTCGACCGCTTTGAAACGCTGGACGTAGCTTACGCTATACCCACCACGGTAAAGACGATAGAGGGCTTCATCGCGAAGAGCGAAGACGAGCTGAAGGACATGATAGCCGAGATGGGCCTTGCTATGGATCTCGACGACATCAAATTCTGTCAGACATATTTCCGCGACGATGAAAAGCGCGACCCCACCATCACGGAAATAAGAATGATAGACACCTACTGGTCTGACCACTGCCGTCACACCACTTTCTCTACCATAATCGACAACGCCGATATTTCTGCTCCTTACATAAAAGATACATACAACGAATATCTCAGCGCAAGAGCCGACCTTTACGCAGGCAGAAGCGACAAGCCGCAGACGCTGATGGATCTTGCCGTTATTGGTGCAAAGCAGCTCAAGAAAGCCGGACTGCTGAAAGACCTTGACGAATCGGAAGAGATAAACGCCTGCTCGGTAAAAATAACGGTAGACGTTGACGGCAAGGACGAGGAATGGCTGCTGATGTTCAAGAACGAAACACACAACCACCCCACCGAGATAGAGCCTTTCGGCGGCGCGGCTACCTGCTTAGGCGGAGCTATACGCGACCCGCTTTCAGGCAGAAGCTACGTTTATCAGGCTATGCGCGTTACCGGCGCTGCCAACCCCCTTGTACCCGTTGAGGACACAATAGAGGGCAAGCTGCCGCAGAGAAAGATAACCGTAGGCGCTGCAAACGGCTACTCCTCATATGGCAACCAGATAGGACTGGCTACGGGACACGTTGCGGAAGTTTACCATCCCGGCTACGTTGCTAAGAGAATGGAGATCGGCGCGGTAGTAGGCGCAGCACCCGCTAGCAATGTAAGAAGAGAAAGACCCGAACCCGGCGACATCGTAATACTGCTGGGCGGCAAGACGGGCCGCGACGGCTGCGGCGGAGCGACAGGCTCTTCAAAATCGCACACACTGCACTCGCTGGAATCCTGCGGCGCAGAGGTACAGAAGGGTAACGCGCCCGAAGAGAGAAAGCTGCAAAGACTTTTCCGCAACCCCGAAGTAACATCTATGATAAAGCGCTGCAACGACTTTGGCGCAGGCGGCGTATCGGTAGCGATAGGCGAGCTTACCGATGGACTGCTGATAAACCTCGACGCAGTTACCAAAAAGTACGACGGTCTTGACGGTACTGAGCTTGCAATATCGGAATCGCAGGAAAGAATGGCGGTAGTTATCGCCAAAGAGGACACAGAGAAGTTCATGGCCGAGGCGGCTAAGGAAAACCTAGAAGCTACGCTCGTAGCGGTAGTAAAGGAAGAGCCGCGCCTGAGAATGAACTGGTGCGGAAACATAATAGTAGACCTCTCACGCGAATTCCTCAACTCTAACGGAGCTGAGAAGCACACTACGGTAGAAGTTGGCGCGCCGCTCATCGGCAACGAGGACGCGGGCGAGGACACGGCAGACAGATGGGACGCTATGATCTCAAACCTCAACGTTTGCTCGCAGAAGGGACTGGTAGAGCGTTTTGACGCTACCATCGGCGCGGGCACTGTGCTCATGCCTTACGGCGGCAAATATCAGAACACGCCTAACCAGGCAATGGCGGCGAAGATACCCGTACTAAAGGGCGAAACGACCACTGCTTCCGTAATGGGCTGGGGCTACAATCCTTATCTTTCTTCTCAGAGCCCTTACCACGGCGCAATGAGCGCGGTAGTAGAATCGGTAGCCAAGGTAGTTGCCGCGGGCGGTACTTACGAGAAATGCTGGCTGACATTCCAGGAATATTTTGAGAGAACGCAGAACGATCCCGAGCGCTGGGGCAAGCCTTTTGCCGCACTGCTGGGCGCATACAAGGCTCAGTGCGAGCTGGGCTGCGCGGCTATCGGCGGAAAGGACTCGATGTCGGGAACGTTTGAAGAGATAGACGTACCCCCCACGCTGGTATCATTCGCGGTATCGGTAGCGAACGCCAACAACATAATCTCAGACGAATTCAAGAAAGCAGGCTCTAAGGTAGCGCTCATCGCTCCCGAGTACGACAGCAACAAGCTTGTAAACTTCGACTCGCTCAAGAGCGTTTTCAAGAAGGTAGAAAAGCTTATCGCAGAGGGCAAGGTGCTTTCATGCTGGGCGGTATCGTTCGGCGGTGTGAGCGAGGCAGTTGCTAAGATGGCGTTCGGAAACAAGATAGGCTTTAAGTTTACCGAAAAGCTTACCGCGGCCGAGCTGTTCCGTCCCTGCTACGGCGCATTCGTTATCGAGCTGGCAGACGGCGCTGAGACCGACATGAAGATAATCGGCGAGACTACCGCTGAATACAAGATAGACAACGGCTACGTTATAGACGGCGAGCACCTTGAGAAGCTTTGGGAAGAAAAGCTCGAGCCCGTATTCCCGACGCAGGTGAAGAAGCCCGACTACGAGCCTAAGACATATTCATACGAAGCCAAGGAAAGAAAGTCGCCCGCTATCAAGGTCGCTAAGCCACGTGTGCTGATACCCGTATTCCCCGGCACCAACTGCGAATACGACACCGCGCGCGCATTTGAAAAGGCAGGCGCTGAGGCAAACATCTTCGTAATACAGAACCTTAGCGGAGAAATGATAGAAGCTTCCGTAAAGGCTATGGAAGAGAAGATAAAGCAGGCGCAGATAGTAATGCTGCCCGGCGGATTCTCAGGCGGCGACGAGCCGGACGGCTCGGGCAAATTCATAGTTTCGTTCCTCAGAAACCCGCGCCTTACCGACGCTATACACGACCTGCTGAAAAACCGTGACGGTCTTATGCTCGGTATATGCAACGGCTTCCAGGCGCTGATAAAGCTGGGTCTTGTGCCATACGGCGAGATCACGCCTATGAAGAACGATTCGCCCACGCTGACCTTCAACACCATTGCAAGACACCAGTCGAAGATGGTAAATACAAGGATAGCCTCTAACAAATCGCCTTGGCTGGCAAGCTGCAATGTAGGCGACATACACAACGTAGCCATATCGCACGGCGAGGGCAGATTCGTAGCTACGGCGGAAGAGATAGCCGCTATGGCAGCAAACGGACAGATAGCTACGCAGTATGTAGACTTTGACGGCAAGCCTACTCTTGACATACAGTGCAACCCGAACACCTCTATCGACGCCATCGAGGGCATAACATCGCCCGACGGCAGAGTATTCGGTAAAATGGGACACTCGGAAAGAAAGGGCTGCTGCGTTTGCAAGAACGTACCCGGAGAAAAGGATCAGCAGATCTTTGAAAACGGCGTAAAATACTTCAAATAAGCTCTTTATGCGGGGTAGGGACAGTATTCCCTGCCCCGTATTTTATAGAGGAGATAACGAAAACCATGCTGATAAAGATATACGCGGCGGCAACGCTGATAATGAGCGTTATAACATTCGCGGCATTTGGGAACGATAAGAAAAAGGCGAAGAGAAGTATGTGGCGCACGCCAGAAGCTGTACTGCTGACGCTCTCGCTGCTGGGCGGCTCTATCGGCGCGCTGGCGGGAATGAGATTTTTCCACCACAAAACGCGCAAGCCGAAGTTTATAATACTTGTACCGCTGACGCTGATAATATGGGCGGCACTTGGAGTGCTGCTCGTAAAAACAAGCTTATGAAAGGAAGATTATATATGGACGCATTATTGAAGCTTTTAAAAGGCAACGCCAGACTCAGCAACAGCGAGCTGGCTGTAATGCTCAACTGCTCGGAAAAAGAGATAGCCGACCAGATCTCGCGCTACGAGAGCGAGGGGATAATAAAGGGCTACACCTCAATAATCGACGAAGCGGCGGTAGACCCCAACGCCGTCACCGCGCTGATAGAGCTTAAAGTAACGCCGCAGTCGCAGAGCGGATACGACGAGATAGCGCGAGAGATAGCGGAGTACGAGGAAGTAGAATCGGTACGGCTGATGTCGGGCGCATACGACATAATCGTTTCGGTAACGGGCAGCAATATACGAGAGATCTCACAGTTCGTATCGGCAAGGCTGGCAGCCATCGACGCGGTAACATCTACCGCAACGCATTTCCAGCTCAAAGCGTACAAGGAAAACGGCATTGCCATAACCGACGAGCAAACGGACGAAAGAGGTATGATCTCCCCATGAATACAGAAGATTACGACAAGCTGCTGAACAAAAACGCAGTAGACATGAAGCCTTCGGGCATAAGAAAATTCTTCGATATTGCGCAGCAGATAGACGGCGTAATATCGCTGGGCGTAGGCGAGCCGGACTTCAAAACACCTTGGAAAGTACGTCAAGCGGCGATAGAAACGCTGCAAAAGGGTCGCACCTGCTACACTGCGAACGCGGGACTTATAGAGCTGCGCCGCGAGATCTCAAAATATCTGCTGAACACGGTGCACACGCAGTACGACCCCGAGAAAGAGATACTGGTTTCGGTAGGCGGCTCGGAAGCGATAGACCTAGCGGTAAGAGCGATAGTATCGCCGGGGGACGAGGTGCTGATAGTAGAGCCATCGTTCGTATGCTATGAACCGATAGTCAGCATGATGGGCGGCGTGCCGATAGCCATCGAAACGAAAGTAGAGGACGAATTTCGCCTTACAGCGGCTGAGCTTGAGGAAATGATAACGGACAAGACAAAGCTGCTGATACTGCCCTACCCCAACAACCCCACCGGCGCGATAATGCGCCGCGAGGACTTAGAACAGATAGCTGACGTACTCAACGGCACGGACATATTCGTTATCTCAGACGAGATATATTCGGAGCTGACGTACACGGGCAGGCACTGCTCGATAGTAGAGATGGAGGGCATGAGAGAGCGCACGGTGCTCATCAACGGCTTTTCCAAAAGCTTCGCCATGACAGGCTGGAGATTAGGCTTCGCCGCCTGCCCGCGCGAGATAATGAAGCACATATTGAAGCTGCACCAGTACTCTATAATGAGCTCACCGACGACGAGCCAGTATGCGGCGACCACGGCGCTGAGAGAGTGCATGGGCGACATACAGAAGATGAAAAGTGAGTATAATATGCGCAGGCGGCTGGTAACGGACGGCTTTAACAAGCTGGGGCTGAAATGCTTCGAGCCGCAGGGAGCTTTCTACGTTTTTCCGTGCATAAGATCGACGGGGCTGACGAGTGATGAATTTTGCGAGCGGCTGGTATACTCAAAGAAAGTTGCGGTAGTGCCGGGCACGGCTTTCGGCAAATGCGGCGAGGGATTCGTGCGCGTAAGCTACGCATACTCGGTAAGCCACCTGAAAGAAGCGCTGAAACGCATAGGCGAATTTCTTGAAGAGCTGAAAAATGAAAACGGAGGAAACTGATGAAAAGTATAAAACTACGCGCGAACGCAAAGCTGAACCTATTTCTCGACATAACGGGAAAGCAGGCGAACGGCTACCACACGCTGAAAACGGTAATGCAGTCGGCTGACCTCTGCGACGAGCTGGAGTTCATAATATCAGACGGCACAGGCATAGAGATATTCTGCAACCGCTCTGACCTGCCGCTGAATGAGGATAATCTGGTATGGAAAGGCATATCGGCGGTGCTGAGCTACGCGTATTTCTCGCCAGGCTGCAAGATAACGGTGAACCTAACGAAAAACATCCCCTCAGGAGCGGGCTTAGGCGGCGGCAGTGCGGACTGCGCGGCGGCTATCATCGCGATGAACGAACTTTTCCACCTAGACTTTTTCGACGACGAACTAAAGACCGTGGCGGCGATGTGCGGGGCTGACGTGCCTTTCTGCATAAAGGGCGGCACGGCGCTATGCGAAGGAGTAGGCGACATAATAACTCCCCTGCCGACGCTTGCGGCTACGGATATAGTCATCGCAAAGCCGCAGGAGAGCATATCAACGCCCGAAGCCTACGCGCTTTTCGACAAGAGCGGCAGGCAGAGCGAGGGTGACTACGCGGCGTTTGAAGCGGCTATGAAGAGCGGCTCTGCTAAAGAACTGGGCGGTGCGCTTTACAACGCATTCACCGAGAGCTGCGCGCCGATGGAAGTAAAAGGCATACGCAACAAGCTGAAAATGGCGGGAGCGCTGGGCGCGGAAATGACCGGCAGCGGCTCAGCTGTATACGGAATATTTGCCGACGGCGAGAGCGCGCAGGCGGCGCTGAAAAAATTCGAGTGCTGCGACACATTTGCGAGAGCTTACCGCACCGCCGCAAAGGGAGTAGAGATGATCAAGTGACCTGCTGACATACAAAGGGAGGAGAAACTACATGGCATACCGCTGTAAATGCTGCGGATATATATTCAAAAGCAGCGATTCAGACCTTTGTCCCGAGTGCTTCACCGCGCGCGACGATACAAAATGCAGCGACATGGAGCGCGGACACACGCACTTTAAAGAACGCAGCAAGGAGAAAAACGACTTTCTCGACGACCAGCTTCGCGAAGAACGCAAGGCGGCTAAGGAGGACTTCGGCGAGGACTACAACATTCGCGACGACAGCGCAAAAAACAGCCGCTATACACAGAACTACACGGGAACGTATAATGCGGGAGCGCGTCAAAGCTACGGTCAGCCGCATATAAACTCGGCTTACAATGGCGGCAAGAGCACGATGCGGTTCACAAACGGCTTTGACCCTAACGCGCAGGGCGGCTACAACAACACGCAGTACAATTACGGAAATATGCAGGCGAACTACGGCAATATGCAGGCTTACACCGCAAGGAATGCAAAGACTACAAAGAAGATAGTTGTGGCTATAATCATAATCGCTTTTGTGCTGCCGATGATCGCGAGCATAGGTCTTTCTGTACTGAGCTGGGTGAAAAACAGCAGGAATACGGACGATGGAGAACTGTATGGTAACGAGAAAAGCGGCGCATACAGCACCATAGATGATGTTGAACTGCTTGACAATGGATTTTCGGCACGCTCATACAACGAAGATGTAGAGATGCAGATCACGAACATCAGGCTTGGCAAAAGCTATTCTTCACTGGAAGAGATACAGCAGGCATATCCTAACGTAACGTCATATTACGGCAGCGACGACGTATACAGCCAGCAAGGAATGACATGGCGCATCGCGAACATAGATATAGACGTTGATGAAGATTCAGGATACATCCCGAACACGCTCACGCTGTATGGATACGATGACGACGATCAGTATATGTACAGTGTATCAAGCAACATATATACTGCTAAAATCTCGCATATCGACAGCCTGCCGATTTTTATTTGCGAATCATGCAAGAAGATAAGATTTTATATCTACTCTGTGCCCTCTGATGATACATACAACGGTGAAAGCGTTACCATAATCACAGATTACGACGAGATCGCGGGTGTAGCGGCTGAGGACGACAGCGATCTGGAGCTTATAGGCAGCAACTACAATTACAGCAAAACTAACAATAACGAGCTTAAAAATATAACCTCAGACATCACGCTCTGCCCTGCTAAAAACGCTAAGGACGCAGACGTAAAAGAGTATGCGCAGGATATGACCATTTATGACAAGTGGCTCGAGGACAACGAGGAATGGAAGCTTGCGGGATTTGATCTGAAAAGCACTGACGATACGAACACGAAGCCGAAGGTAAAGATCTTAAAAGTAGGAGTAACGGGTCAGGACGCATACGGAAAAACGGTATACGAGTACCTGCCTGCTGAAGAAAATCCCGCGTCCGAGCTTTTGATATGCGACAAAGTGCAGAATTACACGATAGTTTTGAAGATCGCGAACGAGTCTGGTTACGAGATGGAATACTATTACTACATGACATATGACGAGCTGGCAGGGTGAGAAATTTGCAGACTGAGAAAATTTTAAGAAACTGCCGACTATGCCCGCGCGAATGCGGCGCTGACAGGTACGCAGAAAAAGGCTTCTGCGGAGAAAGCGCGGCTGTACGGATAGCGCGCGCAGAACTGCACATGTGGGAAGAGCCGTGCATAAGCGGCACTAAAGGCTCGGGCACGGTGTTTTTCAGCGGGTGCAATCTGAAATGCTGTTTTTGCCAAAACTACGAGATCTCGCACCTAGGCAAAGGCTTTGAGCTTACGTGCGAGGAGCTGGCGGAAACGTTTATAAGAATTCAGGATATGGGCGCGCACAACGTCAATCTTGTGAACCCGACGCATTTCGTGCCGCAGATACTGGACGCGCTGGAGATATGCGGCGAGCGGCTGAGGATACCGATAGTTTACAACAGCGGCGGATATGAAAAACCCGAAACGCTGGATATGCTGCGGGGCAAGGTGGATATTTTCCTGCCCGACTTGAAATACTTTGACGCGCAGGCGTCGCGGGAATATTCGGGAGCGGCAGACTATTTTGAAAAAGCCATCGCGGCTATACGGCGCATGGCGAACATCGCGGGTAAACCGATCATCGAGGACGGGATAATGAAGCGCGGGGTGATAGTACGGCATTTGGTACTGCCGAACCACAGGCACGACTCGCTACGGCTGATAGAAGAGCTGGAAAAGCGCTTTGCGGCGGACGAGATAATGGTGAGCCTGATGTGCCAGTACACGCCGGTATACCGCGCGGCGGAACACAAGGAGATAGACCGCAAACTCTCGGGCTTTGAGTACAAAACGGCAGCGGAGCGACTGGAGCAAGCGGGATTTGCGGGATATTTTCAGCAAAGAGATTCAGCGCAGGAAAAATACATACCGCAGTTTTACAGTGCAAAATATTACTAAGTGCTAAAAATTTGCTATAATTATCAGACAAAAAGGCATATATGGAAACGAAAAATTATTGAAAAGTTCACAAGTTTCTGATAAAATGTACTTAAATAAATATGAAAGGGCTGATGCCAAAGTGTCAAGAGCAATAGGTTCGAGATACAATGTGGAACATTCATCACACACATCGGCATACTTGAACGCGATAAGCGATGTACTTAGCAGCAGCGAGGTACAGGAACTCAAAAAATTTGAGCACCACCACAGCATGACGCGTTTTCAGCATTGTCTGAATGTTTCATATTACAGCTATCTTACCTGCCGCAAGCTGGGCTTTAACGCAGAGCAGGCAGCGCGCGCGGGACTTTTGCATGACCTTTACGTTTCCTCGCCGAAGTGCACTAAAGAGCATCTGAAAAATCACCCGCAGGTAGCGCTGGAAAACGCGCGAAAATCTTTCAAGCTTACCAAGGTTGAAGCAGACGTGATACTGAAACATATGTGGCCGCTGAGAAAAGGAAGACCGAAATATCCCGAATCTTACGTTGTAATGTTTACAGATAAATACATCGCGCTGATAGAGTACTGCATTTATCTTTCACATTCAGCCAAAAAGATCACAAAAAAATCAAACAAAAGTTAAACGAACGAAAACACGGAAAATGCTGTTTACTACATTTTCCGTGTTATTTTTTACATTTCAGCCGAAAAATCATATATTATTTTACAGACGAGCTAGATATTTGTTTTCAAAAACGTGCAAAAGGATGATAAGTATCATTGATTTATGATAATCTTAGGACGAAGTTTGTCGAAAAACTATGCAGAAGCATCAAATAATGTAACGAACGTTTTTTCAATATAGCTAAAGTGCACAATTATTTTTACAGATATTTACATTTTGCATTTTAAATAAAAATGTGGTAAAATATAAATAAAGGGATCATTGCAAAAAAGGAGAGAAGACCCGATATGCTTTACCGAACGAAAGATCTATCGAAATACGAGATACGATTTGAAGAGCTTGAACAGTACATGAAGCGGCTGACGGCGAAAGGCAGAAGCGAAAGATTCATAACCTACTGGACGAAGGCTATGCAGAGCATTTATGAGAGCAACGTTTTCGACCGCGCGGACACGGGCGACGATTTTGCGATACAGACGGTGAAGATAACCGAGCGGTGCACTTTTCAGATGAACTACAATCTGACGAAGCTGGAACAGTACTCGCGCTACTACGATGCAAAGACATTCACTGCGGCGGAGTTTGCGAAGAAAAAGCTGATCATACACAAAAGCGGCTTCCGCAGGAAGAGCGCGAGCGCGCTTGAGGACAACAACCCCACCGTAGTGATAATAGAATGCCCATGCGGGGTGAATTTCAAAAAGGTCGCGATACTGGGCACTAACGAGCTAGAGAACAGGCTGAAACGGCACATGAGGATAGACTGCGTAGAGATACCGCGGCAGCAGGTATTTTTCTCGCTTTCGCAGCCGTTTGAGAAAGCATGGTACAAATTTTTGATAGAATTTAACGAGTACATAAAGCTGGAAACGACGATAGAGCGGAAGAGATTTCTGAGCAGCTCAGCCTGCATGAACTATGTTTGAGAGATATTTGATAAAGTATTGACAAATTATTTCCCGAGTGATATAATTAAATAAATAATAATATCAAATGAGGGAGAATAATATGAAAAGAACTATCAAAAATACTATCGCTGTGATAGGCGCTATCGCCATGTTTTCTACCACGGGGGCAATGCTGCCGAGCGCTGAGGTATACGGCGCGCCTGCGCAGACTGCGGCTGTGCTCGTAGAAGCGAACAACGGCTTGAACCCACCCGCTTTGCGCGAGTACAAGGTCACCGCAAACAGCGCGACACTCTCATGGAAGCCCGTAAGTGGTGCTATCGGATATAGGATATACAGAAAAGTCGGAAGCAACTGGGTGAAAGTAAAGACCCTCTCGGGAACAAGCTACACCGAAAAGGGGCTTGCGCCTTACAGCAGCTACCAGTACAAAGTCAAGGCTTACAAAAAGAAGTCGGGCAAGACTTTTTGGGGCAAGGCGAGCCGCGTGCAGACCGTAACTACCCTGCCCGAAGCGCCGAAATTCAAGGCTTTTTCTTCCACTAAAGACTCTATCAGGGTGAACTGGCAGGGCGTAAAGTGCGACGGCTACCAGCTTTACATGAGCGAAAACGGCGGCGCTTACACCAAAGTTGCTACGGTAAAGGGCGCCTCTGTCGGCACATACAAGATAAAGAATTTGAAGAGCGGTACTAAGTACACTTTCAAGCTTAGAGCGTATGGCAGACGTGCGGACACAAACGGCGTTATCACCAGCACGATGATAAAGAAGAGCAAGTCTACGCAGAGAACCGTTATTGATAATCCTGAGTATGGTACGGTCACCTTTGAAAATATGGACGATGTTCCGGGTTGGGAAGGTTGCGACGCTGTGGTTTCTTGGAAAGGAGATCACTGGAGTATACTAACATTTGCTTCAGATGAAGCTTTAGAATTTGCCAAACCATACATTATCCCCGATAGAGTTGGCAAAGAGGGAGAAAGTTTTTGTGTTAGCTTTTGGGTATATGGCACGCTCTAATTGAATAAGAAATCAAAAAGTCACCTCTTGGCGGGGTGGCTTTTGCTATTTGCGCGGAGATCATTTTACATCAAATTTATTGACTTTAGTTTCACAAAGTGATATAATAAAAACTGAGTGAAAGAATATAAACGAAAGGCGGCAAGAAACTTGAGCGCTGAAAAAAACAAGACACTTTCAGTTTTTGATAACCGCGAGCTTTCATGGCTGAAATTTAATAAACGAGTGCTGGAGGAAAGCGCGGATAAAAGCGTTCCACTGATGGAAAGGCTGCTTTTTGAGTCGATATATTGCAGTAATCTGGACGAATTTTACATGGTGCGGGTAGGCTCGCTGATAGACCAGATGATGATAAATGATAAGCGCCGCGACGGCAAGACCGCCCTGCGCCCCAGTCAGCAGCTGCAAAAAATATACCGCAAAACGCGCGAACTGGGCGAGATAAAGGACGAGATATTCGCCGAGAACGAAGCGGCTATGGCGCGCGAGGGTGTGAAGCGGCTGACCTGTTCCGAACTTACCCCCGAGCAGCGCAGCTTTGCCGACAGGCATTTTTTGTACAAGATAAAGCCGCTGCTGAGCGCCTGCATAGTCGATAAAAGACACCCGTTCCCTTTCATAGAGGGAAAAGAGATATTCGCGGCGGTGAATTTAGACTCAGAAAACGGCAGCCTGCTCGGGATAATAACCTGCTCGGGCGAGCCGCAGAGGGTGATATTCCTGCCTGCGGGCGCGGGAAAGACGGAATACATACTGGCGGAAGAGCTGATAGAAGAGCGCGCGGGCGAGCTTTTTGAATCGTACAGCGTGCGCGAAAAGGTGACCTTGCGGCTGACGCGCAGCGCAGACATAAACACCGATAAGCTTTCAGACCGCGAGATAGATTACCGCGAGTGCATGACGGCGCTGATAGGTCTGCGAAAAAAACTCGCGCCGGTAAGAATGCAGTTTTCGCATGGCGTTTCGGAATATTTTCTCGACACGCTGATGGAACAGCTGGAGCTGAAAAGAGATCAGATATTTACCGAACGCTCGCCGCTGGATATCAGCTACGTTTCGCAAGTTTCAGACAAGATAGCCGAGCGCAGAGAGCTTTTTTACGATGAGCTTTCGCCCCGCCGCCCCCCCGCCGTAAAGGACGGCGTGCCCATGCGCGAACAGATAGCGGCTAAGGATATACTGCTGGCATTTCCATACGAAACGATAGAGCCATTCATACGCCTGCTGAACGAATCGGCGGACGACCCGCGTGTGACCTCGATAAAGATAACGCTTTACCGCGTTGCTAAAAATTCGCAGATAATCAAAGCGCTGTGCCGCGCAGCTGAGAACGGCAAAAAGGTTACCGCCTGCGTAGAGCTGCGCGCTAAATTTGATGAAGAGCACAACATAGCCTGCTCAAAGCTGCTGGAGGAAGCGGGCTGCCGAGTGATGTACGGCCCGCCGGGGCTTAAAGTACACTCGAAGCTCTGCCTTATCACCGCCGATGAAAACGGCAACACCACCCACACCACGCAGATCGGCACGGGCAACTACAACGAAAAGACAGCCGCGATATACACCGACCTCTCGCTCATGACCGCCGACCCGGACATAGCAGCGGACGCAGAAAAGGTGTTCCACGCACTCTCGACAGGCACATTGCCAAACGACACGGTGCGGCTGATGGTATCGCCGCTTTGTTTGCAAAACAGAGTGCTGGAGATGATGGACAACGAGATAGCCATAGCGCAAACGGGCGGCGAGGGGTACATCGGCGCAAAGATGAACTCGCTGACGGACAAGAAGATAATAAACAAGCTGATAGAGTGCTCGCAGGCGGGCGTGAAAGTAGACCTGATAATCAGAGGCACTAGCTGCCTTGTGGCAGGCGTACCGCGCGTGAGCGACAACATACGCATTATCTCGATAGTCGGCAGATATTTAGAGCATGCGCGAATCTATATCTTCGGCAAGGACGTTCGCCGCAGAGTGTACATATCGTCGGCGGACTTCATGACGCGAAACACCTGCCGCAGGATAGAGGTAGCCGCTCCCCTGCTTGACGAGGACGCGAAAGAGCGCGTGGTGAGCATATTTGAAACGCAGCTTGCGGACAACGTGAAAGCCCGCGAGCAGCAGCCGAACGGCGAATATATGTACATAAAGACCGACCTGCCGCGAATGAACGCGCAGAGGTTTTTATATTCGCAGGCATACTCCGCAGAGCCGAAACAGGATGAAAAGGCTGAACAGACGAAAGCAGAGCCGAAGAAAAAGCGCTCGATATTCGCGAGGATAGTGGACTTTTTTAGACGGAAGAAGCGCGGATAAATTAAGCATAATACCGCCCTGAATGATAATTTTTCGGGCGGTTTTTTGTGCAAAATTCTGAAAATAAAAAAAGTAAGCCGCGGGTATTGAAAGCTTGATTAAAATATGTTAAAATAAAAACATAAAGCGCATTATGAAAGGACCATGATATATGACCCAAAGACTGGAAAGTCTTTTAAGCGTGCTGAAAGGACACAGAATATTTATTCAGACGCACAATTTTCCCGACCCCGACGCAATAGCCAGCGCATACGGCGTACAGCGGCTGCTGGAGCATTTCGACATGAAAGCCATGATAATTTACAGCGGAACGGTCGCGAAAACATCTACTGCGAACATGTTGGACATGATCGGCATAGAGATGACCGACATAGAGCAGATAAGCGACCTCAGCGCAAAAGACGCTATAATCACGGTAGATTCGCAGACTAATAATTCCAACATCGCCAAAATCGACGGCACGGTGGTAGCCTGCATCGACCACCACCCTACTGTGGTACACTACGACTACAAGTTCCGCGACGTGCGCATATGCGGCTCGTGCTCGACGCTGGTGGCGGGATATTTCTTTGAAAGCAGCCTGCCTATGGACGAAAGCACAGCTACGGCGCTGATGTACGGTCTGAGAATGGACACCGAAGACCTAAAGCGCGGAATGACCGAGCAAGACGTGGAAGTATTCGCCAAGCTCTTTTCTATTGCGGATCATGAAAAGCTGAAAACGCTGGCAAGACAGCAGATGGACTTTGCCGACCTAAAAGCGTACACTATGGCGCTGAGCAACATAAAAGTTTTCGGCGACATAGGATTTTCATTCATCGACAGCGAAGCTTCAGACGGTCTGATAGCATCAGTCTGCGACTTTATGCTGACACTGGTGGAGGTACAGTTCGCGATAGCGTATTCATACCGCGGAAACGGGCTGAAATTCTCAGTGCGCTCATCTATCGAGTACCTCGACGCAGGCACGATAACTACAAACGCGCTTGAGGGCATCGGAACAGGCGGCGGACACAGCACCATGGCGGGCGGATACTTGCCTTTTGAAAGCATAGAGGACGCAGAATTTGACCTTGAAGAAGAGATACAGAACAGATTTATAAACGCTGTATATTTCTGCCGAGAGCTGCAAAACGTGCTCACTGACCCGCTTATAAAATTCATTGAGAACACACCCGAACACGCAGAGGACATACCACCCGAGAGCGTGCAGGCTGTAAATAACTAACAACAAGCGTATCTGCAAAATGCGGGTACGCTTATTTTGAAAAGAGGGATAAAATGGCTAAAGCAAAGACCGTATATGTGTGCTCGCAGTGCGGGTACGAATCGGGAAAATGGAATGGCAGGTGCCCATCATGCGGCGAATGGAACACATTTGAGGAGAGCACGCCGATAGTATCATCGCGCACATCGGCAAAACGCGCGGTATCGGTACGCGACGTTTCAGACGGGATATTTGAGATAAACGACATCGACGCGGAAGCGAACGAAACACGCTGGAGCACGGGGCTGAAAGAGCTTGACCGCGTGCTGGGCGGCGGCATAGTGAAAGGCAGCCTTGTGCTGCTGGGCGGCGAGCCGGGCATCGGCAAATCGACGATGCTGTTGCAAATATGCCAAACGCTGGGTGACGACCACACTATACTCTACGTTTCGGGCGAGGAATCGCTGCGGCAGATAAAGCTGCGCGCGCAGCGGCTGGGGGTAGACAGCGGAAATCTGTATCTGCTGAGCGAAACGGACTGCGAAGCGATATGCAGCGTGATAATCAAGGAAAAGCCGGAGATCGCTATAATCGACTCGATACAGACTATGAACATCGAAGCGATAGCCTCGGCGGCAGGCTCGATAACGCAGGTGCGTGAGTGCGCTAATCTGCTGATGAAAACGGCAAAATCGCAGGAGATACCAATGCTGATAGTCGGTCACGTCAATAAAGACGGCGCTATCGCAGGGCCTAAGGTAATGGAGCACATAGTTGACTGCGTGCTGTACTTTGAGGGACAGAAAAATCTGCCGTACCGGATACTGCGCGGCATAAAGAACCGCTTCGGCTCGACGAACGAGATAGGCGTTTTTGAGATGAACGACAAAGGATTGAGCGAGGTGGCTAACCCCTCTGAGATGCTGCTTTCGGGACGTCCGCAGGACGCTTCTGGCTGCTGCGTCGCCTGCGTGATGGAAGGTTCGCGGCCGATACTTGCCGAGGTGCAGGCGTTGGTGACAAAGAGCGCTTTTAACGTGCCGCGCCGCACCGCCACCGGCTTTGACTACAACAGAATGGCGATACTGATAGCCGTACTGGAAAAACGAATGGGTTACTATTTCGGCGGACTGGACGTTTACATGAATGTGGTAGGCGGGTTTGATATAAACGAACCTGCCGCAGACCTGCCCGTAGCGCTCTCGCTGTACTCGAGCATGACGGACAAGTGCGTAAGCCCGGACGTGATAACATTTGGCGAGATAGGTCTGGCGGGCGAGCTTCGCGGAGTACAGCGCACCGCTCAGCGAATATCGGAAGCGCAGCGGCTGGGCTTTAAGAAGTGCATAGTGCCCGCGACCTCGCTAAAAGGCGTTGACAAGAGCGCTTTTGAGATAGAAATAGTCGGAGTGAACACGATACAGGACGCTTTCAAGGCGGCGCTGGAGTGATATAACACAAGCAAAATCAATAAAAAACGGTAAAATCGGCGTGTATATTTGTAAAGAATAATCTTGACACCTGCGCTTTCAAAGTGTTATAATGAATATGTGAAATTGAGAAAATATAACATTTGAAGGTGGTCAAATATGGATTTGAGGTACGAAAGAGTGCTTCACCGTATCGCCGCACTGATAGGCGGCTTCGCGGGGGCGTACACCGTACTGATACGGCTGAACCTGGGCTCTTCGCAGACTATGAATCTGCTGGAAATGCTGACGGGGCTGCTGGGAAAAGATTACTTGCAGGCTGCGCTGCATTTTATAGGTATGCTGCTATACGCTGGGGCGGTATTTACAGCCGTTTACCTCAGCAAAAAAGGCAGGATAGATATGAAGCTTTTCAGCATGGCGGTGAACGCCGCAGGATTTATAGTGCTGGGTCTGCTGCCCGCCGATATAAACCGCTGTGTGGGTCTTTACCCTACGTTCATCATGATGTCGATACAGTGGGTGGTATTCGGAAGCATCGGCGGATACGCAAGCTCGCCGATATTCTCGACGAACAATCTGCGACAGACGGTCGGCGCGTTGGCCGAGTACGTCTGCGACCACAAAAAAGAGCACCTCGACAAAGCGAAATACTTTGCGGGCACTCTGTTTTTCTTCCATCTGGGCGCGGCAGGCGGATTTTTTGCCTGCAAGTCGCTTGGCATAAAAGCGGCATTTCTCGGCATTATCCCATGCGCAGCGCTTGCGGCGGCAGTGTTAGTGAGCGAATACGCGAAAAGCACGAACGACCTGCCGATAGAGGCAAACGAAATGGACATATAAAAATATCAAGAACGGCATTTTTACAGTGCCGTTCTTTTTTTGCATATTTGCGAAAGCGGCGGCATAGGATATAGCGTACAAGCATTTCGCGGCGGAGCATTGGTTCATTGGAATAAATTACAATTAAAAATTGCGAATACCTTCATATTTTAGCGGCAATAATTTATAACAAGAGCGCTAAATATGGAGGAAGCTGTAAATGCAGTATAATAAAGTAGAGATCAGCGGGATAAACACCGCCGAGCTGAAGCTATTGACCGAGGACGAAACAAAAGACCTGCTGCGCAGGACGAAAGAGGGCGACGAGCAGGCGCGTGAGAAGCTGATACAGGGCAATTTCAGGCTGGTGCTTAGCGTGCTGCAAAAGTTCATCGGCAGGGGCGAATCGGCGGACGATCTGTTTCAAGTCGGGGTGATCGGGCTGATAAAGGCTATCGACAATTTCAACATCGAGCTGAACGTGAAATTTTCGACATACGGCGTGCCGATGATACTCGGCGAAGTGCGGAGATACCTGCGCGACAACCAATCGGTGCGCGTAAGCCGCTCGATGAGAGACATGGCGTACAAGGCTATGCAGGCGAAGGAAAAGCTGACGGCGCAGATCCACTGTGAGCCGACCGTCGAGCAGATAGCGGCGGAGATAGGCGCGAATCGCGCGGACGTAGTGATAGCGCTGGAGTCGATAACCGACCCCGTATCGCTATTCGAGCCGATATATTCCGATTCCGGTGACACGCTGTACGTTATGGATCAGATAAGCGACCGCACCGACAGCAACGCCGCGCTTAACGAAATGCTGGTGAACGACGCTGTGAGCAAACTCCCAGAGCGTGAGCGAAACATTCTGGCACTGCGGTATTTGCAGGGCAAAACGCAAGTGGAGGTCGCGAAAGCGATAGGCATTTCGCAGGCGCAGGTATCGCGGCTGGAAAAAAGCGCGATAATGAACATCAAAAATCAGATAGAGGCGACGTGATCTGTATGATAAAAAGACGGCTGATCTCAGCGACGCTTGCGTACGCGCTCACTGCCTACGCGGCGGCGCTGATAATTTTCTCGGAGCAAACTGTAAGCGATATGCAAACGGCGCTGGCGCGCTGCATAAACGTGATGATACCCTCGCTTTTCGCGTTCATGGCGATCTCAGATCTCATGATACGCAGCGGGGCGTACATATTTATATCAAAGCTGCTGACTCCCCTCGCGTGGATAACGGGGCTGCCGAAGCAGGCGATGTTCCCGCTGCTGATGGGAAACATCGGCGGCTACCCCGTCGGCACGGCGGTGATATGCACGATGCTGGACAACGGGCGCATCGACAAAAAAAGCGCAGCGCGGCTGACGGGCTTTTGTTACAACGGCGGGCCTGCATTTTTCAGCGGAGCGGTAGGGCTGGCGGTGTTCGGGTCAGCTAAAGTCGGGCTAATGATATTCGCGGCGATGATCGCGGGAAATCTGCTGAGCGCCGCTATACTCTCACGCATATTCAAGATACACTGCGAGGCGCGCGGCGAAAAATTCAAACTGAGCGGAGAAATGCTCGCCGAAAGCGTTGATACGGCAGGCAGAGGGCTTTTCAAGATCTGCTGTATGATACTCTTCTTTCAGACGGCGATAACGATACTGCGGTGCAGCGGCGCGATGAACGCGATAAGCGATAACGAACTGAGAACGCTCGCGTACTCGCTGCTGGAGATCTCAAACCTCTCGGCGATGGATGGGCTGCCCTACCGTTTATTACCGCTGATAGCGGCTTCGGGTGCGCTGGGAGGGTTATGCGTGATGATGCAGATAAAGACGATCATCGGCGGGCGTTTCAATATGTTGCCATTTTTAGGCACACGATGCATTAGCGCGGCTTTTGCAGGAATATTTTGCATGATATTCAGCAAGATATTTGGCGAAAATTACATAGCCGCGGCGAGCAGGCCTGTTTTTATCGTCAATTTCAACAATTTTATACCCGTCGTTTGCTTGATTATGATGATTTTTTTGACAGTTTTGAAAAAAAGACTAGCATTTTCGGAATAAATGTGGTATAATGAATAGGTAAAAGAAATGCCCTAGCATTAAGGAGATGTATTATAATGGCTAAAAAGAAAAACTTTTTCGGAAACGGCATTCAGCCCTCTTGTTCGTACTGCCTTTACGGCAACCGCTCAAAAGAAGGCAACAAGGTGCTTTGCGAAAGACAGGGTCTTGTTGACGCCGATTATTCATGTAAGAAATGGATCTACGATCCTATAAAAAGAGTGCCTAAGAAGCAGCTTGAGATCCCGAATCAGGAGGACGACGTTATCTGACAACGGCGCGCTGAACATAAGCATTATAACAAAGCAAGGCGTTTTTCGTATGTGAAGCACCTTGCTTTTTTGTGATTATACGCGTTTTTATGCTCAAATAGCGGCACATGGCTGAAAAATTTTTGTACAAAGCGACGATTTGTAAGAAAAAGCGATTTTAACACTCTTATTATTTGAATTGTTCATAAAATTAGGCTATAATAAACACAGTATACGATTTTACGCGACACGATAAGAGAGGTATTTGGATCATGATAAAGCTTATCGCTTCAGATATAGACGGGACACTGGTAAACTCAGCCAAAGAACTGCCGCCGAATTTTGACGAACTGATCGAAAAATTGAAAGCCAAGGGCATTACGTTCGCCGTTTCAAGCGGTAGAAGCCTTACCGCTTTGCAGGAGCAGTTTGGCAAATACATTGACGATATATCAATAATCTGCGACAACGGCGCACTGATAATCGACAAGGGCAAGATACTCAGTAAATCGGTGATGCCTCGTGAGAGAGTTCTGCGCATAATCGACGTTTGCGAGCAGAACGGCATGGTGCCGCTGCTTTGTAGTCCAAACAACACATTTATGCCCGAGGGCGACTCCGCCTACCACCGCGAGGTACAGCTTTACTACAAGAAACACTGCATACTGAAAGACCTGCGCGACTTTGACGACAACATCACAAAAGTTGCCGTTTATAACGAGCACGGCATGGAAGAAAACGGTCTGAAAATACTTCAGCGCGAGTTTTCTGACGTATTCAACGTAGTGCTTTCGGGATTTTACTGGGCGGATGTCATGAATGTTGGCGTTACGAAAGGCAGGGGCATAGAGGTGCTTCAGCAGCGGCTTGGCGCTTCATACGAGAGCACAATGGCTTTTGGCGACTACCTGAACGACATCGAGATGCTCAACAGCGCGTATTACAGCTATGCTATGGAGAACGCACACCCGCTGGTAAAGAACACGGCGAATTTCCACACCGGCTCAAACGAAGATTTTTCGGTAATGAAAGAGATAAACAAGCTTATCTTTGATCAATAAAAATAAGGCGACTTGCTGCTGAGCAAATCGCCTTTTTAATGTACATTTTAAACTGTAATAGTCATTACAGTTTGGTTGAACGAAGTGACCTTGCCGTAGCGGATATTGAAAGACGGCAGCGAATCGCTGTTTGTGACTATGACCGCCGCCATAAGCTCGGCTGCAGGCTGAGCGACGTTCCAAAGCGGCTGACCCTGCGCGATAGTATCCCCCGAAGCGACAAGTGCAGAGATATCAAGCTCACAAGCAGATTCCCGCGGCTCTACGGAAACCATGATAAGCATATTATCGGGAGTTTTCACGGTGATCTCATGACTGTTGGCAGAAACATCTTTGACCTCACCTGAAATAGGTGCGACAAACTCATTTGCGGAAGGTATGACGCCAAAGCCATCGCCCAAAATAAGGCTGGAAAAAGCATCGTTTGAAAGCTTTTCTAAAGCTATAACATTGCCCAGACAGCATGACGTGATAACGCGAAGATTTTCGGTTTTTTTATCATGTGCGCTGTGCTGACCTCCGTGAAAATTCATGGGCTTACCTCCCCTCATGATATCATTACAACCATTAATTTCACTATATTTCTTAATATTTATTTTAACAAATTATTATCGAAATTGCAAGAGCAAAATGAACAAAAAATCAAGCGCCATGAGATTTTTGTTATTGTGCTCAACCATCTCATATAAATCGTGCGGTTATTGGGCATTTTAAACAACAACACATATCACAAATAAATATAATAAATGCAGAAAAAACCAACCAAAGTTGAAAAATTAATAATTGTTTTATAAAATTAAAATTAGAAAAATATTTAGGCGGAACTGACTGCCGACGAGGAGAAACTTTATGCTGATAAACATTGAACATATTTACAAATATTTTAACGGCGAACCGCTGCTGAAAGATATATCATTCACGCTGAACGAGGGCGAAACTGTGGGGCTGGTCGGCAGGAACGGCAGCGGAAAATCGACCTTACTGAAAATGATACTCGGCGAAGAGGAGTATGACAAATCGCCGACGGGTGAGGGCGTTTTTACGGTGAAAGACTGCGCTATCGGCTTTTTGGCGCAGAACAGCGGGCCGAACAGCTCGGCGACCGTTATCGAAGAGATGAACAGCGCATTTTCGCGGCTTTTTGAGATAAAAGAAAAGATGGACAAGCTGGCGGAGGACATGACGAAGTGCGTTGGTGATGAACTGGAGTTTGCATCAGCTGAGTACAGCTCGCTTTCGGCGTATTTTGAAGCGCACGACGGCTACAACACCGACTTTAAGATCAAGCTGATACTCAACGGCATGGGCTTTTCCGACTTAGCTTACGACCGAGTAGTGTCTTCCCTTTCGGGCGGCGAGAAAACGCGTTTGGCGCTCGCAAAGCTGCTTTTGGAACAGCCTGAGCTGCTGATACTGGACGAGCCGACAAACCACCTCGACTTTAAAACGCTGATGTGGCTGGAGGGATACTTGAAAACCTACCGCGGCGCTATAATAATTGTATCGCACGACAGATATTTCCTTGACAAGATATGCACAAAGATCTGCGAGATCGAAAACGGGCGGATAACGCCTTTTCGCGGCAATTATTCCGACTACGTATTGCAGAAAGAGCAGCTTACAGCGCGGCAGATGAAGGAGTACGAGGCGCAGCAGCGCGAGATCTCGCAGCTAGAGGACTACATCGCGCGGAACAAGGTGCGCGCTTCGACAGCGAAAATGGCGAAATCGCGGCAGCATATGCTGGACAGAATGGAGGTCATCGACCGCCCTGCCGCCGCTGAACGTCCGCCGAAGATCAAGCTCGATTACAGCATCGAGCCGACGAAAGACGTTGTGCAGGTTATCGACTGCCCGCTGACTGTCGGCGAGGGCAGCTCGGCGAAAACGCTGATCGAAGACCTGACGATAAAGGTGCGGCGCGGCGAGCACGTCGCGATAATCGGCGACAACGGCATCGGCAAGACCTCAGTGCTAAAGCTGATACAGGGCATTATCCCGCACAAAAGCGGCAACATTCTTTGGGGCAATAATGTAAAAGTATCCTATTTCGACCAAGAGCACGCTTCACTTAACCCGCATGACACAGCGATAGAGGCGGTAGCGAGGAGATTTCCGCAGATGACGGACGGCGAGATACGCAAGGCATTGGCTTCGGTACTGTTTCGCGGCGAGGACGTTTTCAAGCCGGTCTCGGTGCTTAGCGGCGGTGAACGCGCAAAGCTGTGTTTCGCGATAATGGCGCTGAACCACGGCAACTTGCTGATACTCGACGAGCCGACGAACCACATCGACCTGCCGACAAAAGAGGTACTGGAGGAAGCGCTGAAGGAGTTTGGCGGCACGATGATACTTGTTTCGCATGACAGATATTTGCTGAACAAGACGGCTTCGCGGATAGTGGAGCTGACGCCGAACCATGTGCGATCTTTCGACGGCGATTTTGATTTTTACATCAACACGATCACCGAGGAGGAGAAGAGCGCTGCTGAGCGGCAGGCGGAGGAGAAGCGCGCCGCGGCAGCTGAGGAGTACAATGAGAAAAAGCAGAAGCAGTACCGCTCGAAGCAGCAGCGCGCCGATGACGCCAAGCGCAGGCAGCTTATGCGCGACCTTGAGAACGAGATAGAGCAGATAGAGGAGCAGATCGCCGAACTGGAGGAGGAGATCGCCTCGCCGGAGATCGCAGCGGACTTTGCGATAATGACAGAAAAATGCAGCCAATTGGAGGCGCTGCGCTCGCAGGCTGACGAAAAAATGGAACAATGGGCGACGCTGGACGCTTAACCAAAAACACCTCGACGGAGTATACTGAAATAAGTAACTCTATCGAGGTGTTTTATTTGGATATAAATATTTTATCGTGCGGCTGCGCGAAAGTGAGCGTGAGCAGCGAGGAGTGTCGGCTTTCGGGGATAAATTACGAGAGCTTTTCGCCCGAAAACAAGACGGCGAAACTATTTTTGGCTTCGGTTATCGCGCGACTGGAGGTCATGGGCGTGGTGGTCGGCCGTGGCGAAAAGATCACGGCGGAGATTTTTGAGCAGGAGGACGAAAGCCTTATAATTTACATTTGTGGTAAAGATCTGATAAATGTGCGCGCAAAAAACACGGCGGAAAGGCTTTACGGCGTGGTCTGTGAAACTCCGCGAGATGTGATCTTAAAGCTTAAAAAGCTTGGCAATGTGGAGAATGAGCTATATAAACTCGGCGAGAAGTATGCTCTGCTGAGCAAAACGCCGCTGGAAAACAGCGTCAGCGAGATAACGGCAGCAAAAATAAAGGAGTACGGCGAGCTACTCACCGATACTCCGCAAAAATTAATTGATCTCTGAATTTTTTCCGCGCAGAATATTGACGGCACGGCGCATTTCGTCCGACTTGAAAAGGTACGAACCCGACACGAGCACATCTGCACCAGCTTCTAGCACCATCGTCGCAGTGTCCGCGTTGATACCGCCATCGACCTGAATGCGTATCTCCCTGCCAGATTCGTTGACGAGTTGGCGCGCTTCCGTGATTTTTGAAAGCGTTTCGGTCAGGAAAACCTGTCCGCCAAAACCAGGCTCAACTGTCATAATAAGTATCATGTCTAGCTGAGAAATGTACGGCTTAATGTACGCAACTGGCGTTGCGGGCTTTATCGCAAGACCGACTTTACAGCCAAGCGCGCGAATTTTCGCGATAACTGACTGAATATCGGGGGTAGATTCATAATGCACGGTAATGCCATTTGCACCGAGCATTGCATAATTTTCCACATAACGGATAGGGTCGGTAATCATCAGGTGCGCGTCGATAGGGATAGAGATCGACTTGCTGACGCTTTTTAAAACTGGCTCACCGAAGCTGATATTACGGACGAAAAGCCCATCCATGACGTCATAATGGATCCAATCAACCCCTGCCAGCTCGGCGCGTTTAATCTCTCTTTCAAGATTTGAAAAGTCGCTTGCAAGCAACGAAGCGGCAACCAGATTATCCATTTTGCTTGACCCCCTTGTCATGATACCATTTAATTATAGCTCATAATCATCGATTAGTCAATAGCTTTCGATAAATTTATACAAGATTTTAATATTTTTATATCATTTCAACGTAGTCTGATCGTCCAAAGTCAGACCAAACGCAGGGAGAAACTCGTCGATGAACATTTCGGCTTCGGGAATTTCCAGAGCATGGATACTTTCTAGCGTGGATTTTTCAGCAGACGAGAAATCATCGTTGCCCATTTTGCGCTCTTCGATACACTTAATCAGCGCCGAGATCTTATCAGCCGCCTTGACCAGCTTCCAAAGTTCTTTCTCTTGCTCATAAGGAACGAACAGAGGCTCGTAGTTTGCACGAAGATCATCAGGAAGATATGAAAGCAGGCGCTCTGCCGCGACATTTTCTATCTCGGCATACACGCTGCGAATTTCAGGATTGTAATATTTTACAGGGGTCGGCAGATCGCCCGTAATTATCTCGGTCGTGTCGTGATACATGGCTAACAGTGCGCAACGCTCAGCGTTGATATTGCCGCCAAAACGACGATTACGCAGGAGCGCAAGAGCGTGTGCAATGAACGCCGTTTCCAACGAATGTTCGCTGATATTTTCAGAGATAGTATTGCGCATCAGCGCCCAGCGATCGATATATTTCATGCGGGAGATCACCGCAAAAAATTTTTCTGACATAAATTCACCTCATAAAAGAAAATGACGGGAAACTTCTCCCGTCATTTTGATATACAAAATTTATCAGCCGATCTGAACTATGCTGAGCAGAACGCCGGCCGCAACAGCAGAACCGATAACGCCTGCAACGTTCGGGCCCATAGCGTGCATGAGCAAATAGTTGGTCGGATTTTCCTGCTGACCTACCTTCTGCGAAACACGGGCAGCCATAGGAACTGCGGAAACGCCGGCAGAACCGATCAGCGGGTTGATAGTCTTGCCGGAAGCAAGATACATTACCTTACCAAGGAGCACGCCGCAAGCAGTAGCAAGCGAGAATGCGATTACGCCGAGGAAAATCACCTTGCCGAACGACCATGTGATGATGCTGTCGGCTCTGGTGGTAGCGCCTACGGAGATTCCGAGGAAGATGGTGATGATATTCATAAGCTCGTTCTGAGCGGTCTTAGCGATTCTGTCGCAGCAACCGGACTCTTTCAGCAGGTTGCCGAACATCAGCATACCTACCAACGGAGCGGCGTCGGGGATCATCAGTGCGATAACTACGGTTACGAGTATCGGGAAGAGGATCTTCTCAGTTTTGGAAACAGTTCTCAACTGTCCCATCACTACCGAACGCTCTTTCTTAGTGGTGAGCGCTTTCATGATAGGCGGCTGAATGATAGGCACGAGCGCCATGTATGTGTACGCCGCAAGCGCGATTGTACCAACGCCGATACTGTCGGTGTTTGAGAGCAGCTTAGACGATACAAAAATAGCTGTAGGGCCGTCAGCACCGCCAATGATAGCAATGGAAGCGCACTCAGCAGCGGTCATTCCGAGGAGTGCCGCACCGATGAACGTGAAGAAGATACCGCCCTGCGCAGCAGCACCGAGCAGGAAGCTCTTCGGGTTTGCAATCAGCGGACCGAAGTCGGTCATAGCACCGATTCCCAGGAATATCAGCGGCGGATAAAGCTGTAATTTTACGCCTAAGTAAAGTATATCCAGCAGACCGCCGTGCCGCAAGATATATCCATAGTCCAAATAGTGGTCATTCAAAACGGTAGCTCCCGTCGGGTCTACCTCATTTTTCTCCATGTATTGCCAGAATTCTGAATGATACATTCCTGCACCGGGCAGGTTTGTAAGCAGCATACCAAAGGAAATAGGCAGCAGGAGCAGTGGCTCGAAGCCCTTGGCGATAGCAAGATACATAAACACGAACGAAATAAGAATCATGATTACATTTTTCCAGCCGCCGTCTGCCAAAAAGCCTGCAAAACCCGATTTATTTGCAAGGTCTGCTAATGTGTTTAAAAAGCTTTCCAGTATAGCCATATCAGCTAATCAGTCCTTTCGTGAAATTATCGACATCAAAACGGGCGTGTTGCTTCGCTGAGAGCCGCCGCTCCCCATGCGTTTCTAACACGTCTGCTGCCGCTGCCGCCGTCTGCACTTCTGATGCTTCTTACAGCAAGCTTTTTGCCTGTCTGCGCACCGTAAGCCGCAATGGCCGCCGCTATAACAGCCGCTACCTCTTCCTCAATACCGTCTTCGATAACGGGTGCAGGAGCGGGCGCGGGAGCTTTTTCCGCCTTTGCTTCAGACTTTGCCGCAGCCGCCGCAGCAGCTTTTTTAGCAGCTTTGTCGTTGATGACCTGGAATATCTTACCGTAAAGCCATACAAGCGCTATAAGCAGTATAAGACCGATAAAAACAACAGCCAGACCGGTGATAACTACCGCAGCGACAGTTTCGGCGCCAAGGTCTTTATCAGAAGTGTGGATAACGTTATCGGCAAACTGGTATAAACCGCTATTCATACTATATCTCTCCTTTTTGCGAATATTCTAACCGAAGAAATATGCGTATATACACAATTTCATCAATTGATTACTATTTATTATACACCAAATCCGCAAAAATTACAAGTGTAAAAGAGCCTAAAAATGACGATACTTTACAAAAAAATATCGAATTTTTTTAAGTGAAAATATGAATGCGATTTTAATTTGAGAAGTACACATTATGTTAAAAAAATTCTTACTAAATGTTATCAAGCTTCTGCTATACTATTTTAAAATAAGCTTTAAGGAGAGTAAATATGCTTGACAGATTTCAGGAGAGGCTGGCAGACTACGCACCGAACCTTTTTTACGCACTGATAATTTTCATTGTCGGCTACATCGTGATACGACTGATAGTTAAGTTTTTAAAGACTGTTTTTTCGCGTTCGCATATCGAGGAAACAGGCTGGAGCTTTCTTGTATCGCTGATACGCGCAGTGCTGTACGTTATCCTCGCGGTGATGATACTTTCGCAACTGCAAGTGCCGATGTCCTCTATCATTGCAACGCTCGGCACGGCAGGACTTGCCATTGGTCTGGCGCTAAAAGAGAGCCTTTCAAACGTCGCGGGCGGCTTTATAATTATGTTCACACGTCCGTTCAAGTCGGGCGACTATGTTGAGATCAAAGGCAGCCAGGGCATCGTTAGCCGAATCACAATCCTTTACACAAAACTGCTGACTATGGATAACAAATGCATCATGATACCGAATGGCGTGGTAGCTTCTTCCATAATAACCAACTACACGCAGGAGGAACTGCGCCGTTTGGAGCTGACTTTCAACATCTCATACGCCGACGATTTCCGCGCCGCTGAGAAAGCTATTGCGAATGTAGTTGCGGCGAACAGTTTTGCTCTCGACAAACCAGACGCTCCTTTTATCCGCGTGTGCGAACATTCAGCAAATTCTGTAAAGCTTTTACTGCGGGTGTGGGTAAAGTCTGAGAATTACTGGGAGCTTCGCTATGCCTTGCTGGCAGACGTAAAGGATGCTTTCGACCGAGAAAATATCGAGATACCGTACAATCAGCTCGATGTACATCTCGACAAAAAATGACCAAAGGCGGCGCAGACCGCCTTATTTTTTTAGCAGCGACTCCATCTTAGCAAGTTTTGACGACATTCTGAGCTGCCCTTCTAACACTTCTGCCGCCGCGCTTTCCGCTTGCGTGCCGCAAAGCTGGCTGTAGATCAGGCAGCTTTCGGACGAGATCTGCCGAACTGTCAGCCGTGCTTTAACAATATTTTCTAGTTCATTCATACATCTACCTCGCCGATCACGCTTTCGAGCCTATTAACATGATTTTCCGCCGAAGCGCAGAGCTTCTGAAACTCGTCACGAATACGCGGCTCTTCCGTTTGGTCAACACACTCGTGAAAAAGCGCCGCAAGCTCCTGCGAACTGCTCAGCATACACCTCAACTGCGCCTGCACGCGTTCCTTTCCGCTATCATTATTTTCCATAAAGCACCTCAAATATAAAATATCAGACAGCGCCGCCGTGGCACTGTCTGATTAGTCTGCTCGATTTTTACGATTTTATGCGTTGGATTCAAATTTTCCGGAAGTATCTGTGCGGCAAATAGTGGCAACGCTTACGCTTTTCGCACCAAGTTCTTTCAGCAAAGCGGCACATTTGTTGACCGTCGCGCCGGACGTAAAAATATCATCGCAGAGGATAACGCGCTTGCCGCTGAGGTCGGCGGCTTTCGGAGAAATAAAATACGCGCTTTCAGCCGCCGCAAAGCGCTCTTTTTTTGCCAAAGTGTGCTGTTCGGTAGAGGTGCTTCGACGTTTCAGCAAAACGAAGTCGGTCTTAATGTCCATATTTTTGGACAGATACTCAGCGAACACCTGCGCTTGATTATAGCCGCGCCTGCGGACTTTCTTAGCATTCATCGGCACGGCAGTGATAATGTCGGCGGACTGCCCGTCTGTTTCAAACTTCATTGCGAGGTATTTTGCGGCAAACTTTGCAAAATTTACACCGTTGCGGCTTTTCAGTGCGAGAACCGCGGATTTGGCGTTGCCCTTGTACCAGAATAAGGCATTTGCATACTCGAAATTCGCTGGCTCGTCCGTCTGCATGGCAAATACTGCCTGCCAAGGTATATCCTCGATGTACGGCAGATCTGCACCGCATTTATCGCAGAAAGTTTCGTTCCAGGCGATAGTTTTGTCACAAGATACACAGCGGTTCGGGAAAATTATATCCAGCCAAAAGTCAGAGCGTGTCAGAAATGTCAGATCCATGCTAATTCAGCTCCTTCAGCAGATCTTTCAGACAGGTGTAGCGCAGAGTGCGGCGGTTGTTATCGATCATGAAATTAACGCGGCGGTTTTGTCCAACTATCACCAGCAGTTTTTTTGCGCGCGTTACCGCTGTGTAAAGCAAGTTGCGGTAGTAAAGCTTATCATATCCGCCAAAAACAGTAAGCACAACAGCATCATATTCGCTGCCTTGACTTTTGTGCACGGTGATCGCGTATGCTAGCTCGAGATTATCCAGCATATCCGCCGTGTAGACGCACTCGCGGCCGTCGAAGTCGATATTCAGCGTGCGAAATATCTTGTTGCAGGCGGTTATCTTGCCGATGTCACCGTTGAATATTCCCGCGCCGCTTTCGGTCTTTTCACCGGTACGTTTTTTCCATATAATGTCGTAATCATTGCGAGTTTGCATGACCTTATCGCCCGTGCGGTAGGTAAAGAGCGGCGTTTTCAGCTCGCTTTTGCCCGCCGCGGGTGGGTTGAGCTGCTGTTGAAGAAGTTTGTTCAGCTCCTGAGTGCCCGCAGGGCCTTTTTTCGTAGGCGAGAGCACCTGTATATCATCGAACGGCGAGTAGCCGTAGGCTTTCGGCAGGCGCGTTTTGCAAAGCTCAGAAACTAGCGTTTGCAGCCCCTCAAAATCCATTCGCTGCATAAAAAAGAAATCATTGTCTTTCTGCGTGAGGTCGATATGCTCGCCGTTGACTATCTTGTGTGCATTCGTGACTATCGCGCTTTTTTGCGCCTGTCGGAAAATCTCATTTAGGCGCACGACGGGCATGACGCCGCTTTCGATTATGTCTTTCAGGACGTTTCCTGCGCCGACAGAGGGCAGCTGGTCGGAGTCGCCGACGAGGACGAGCTTGCAGGTGAGTTTTATACCGCGCAGGACTGCTTCAAAAAGCAGCGTATCGACCATCGACATCTCGTCGATTATCAGCGCGTCGCATTCGAGCAGGTTATTTTCGTCATGCACGAAGCTCATGTTATCGCCGTCGGTCGGCTTGACCTCCAATAGGCGGTGTATCGTTTTCGCTTCAAAGCCGCTGATGTCGGAAAGGCGCTTTGCCGCACGGCCGGTCGGCGCGGCGATCATAACATTCATTCCCTGCTGTTTATAAAGGTCGATTATCGCGTTGAGCGTGGTGGTCTTTCCTGTGCCGGGGCCGCCCGTTATCACAAGAAATCCGTACGAGAGTGCGAGATTTATCGCCTTACGTTGAAGTTCGGCATACTCAACGCCGCTGTTCTTCTCGGCGATGTCGATAACGTCGGAAAAATCTATCTTATTGTCATACGAGCACTCTTTCATTATCGAGAGCCGCCGCGAGATGTAATCCTCAGCCTTAAAAAAATCATAGAGCATTATGTATTTTCTGCCATTTTTTATATAGCAGTAAAGCGACTCATCGGTAAGCTCGTCCGCGAGAACTTTATCGAAGATCAGGCGGTCTATTTTCAGAAAATCGCAGGTGGTTTTTGCAAGCTTATCCAGTGGCAGGCAGGTGTGACCTGCATTGGCATTTTCACGAAGAACGCAGGAAATTCCTGCATTTACACGATTCTCATCGTCCCCGGCTATCTCCAGACTTTTCGCGACCTCGTCCGCTTTGTTGAAAGGCACATTCACTGCGGGATTGCAGAGCACATATGGGTTTGAGCGTATCAGCAGCTCGGCGTTTTCTCCCCAGCGTTTGAACGCGCGTATGCAGGCAGACATCGGTATATTGAAAGTTGAGAGGAACGCCATCAGCGTGCGCACCGCGAAATTTTGCTTGAACTGCTGCGACATTTTCTCCGCTTTCTGCGGCGTTATACCCGCCACCTCGCAAAGTCTTTCGGGCTCAGTTTCAAGCACCTCGAGGGTTTTTTCACCGATTTTTTTCACGATTGCGCGCGCAGTTATCACACCGATGCCTTTTATCGCGCCGCTAGCGAGGTAGCGCTGTATCGCGGAGGCAGACTTCGGCAGGCTGCGTTCGCAAAGCTCGCATTTGAACTGTTCGCCAAATTTCTGGTGGGTAACGAACCTGCCTGTGCATACAAGCTCTTCGCCCTCCTCAACATTGCCCAGCTCGCCGACAACGGGATAAAGCTCGCCGTCAGATTTCAGCATTATGACGGCAAATCCCGTATCGTCGCTGCGGTATATCACGCTGTCAACTTCGCCCTCTAATTTTTCGTCTGTATTATTCTGCATCTTATATCCCTTAACTGTCCGTTTTTTTACTCTCTTTAAAATAATTTCTCTGCAAATAATCGCCCAGCGAAGAAATGTGAACGGTGTGTACCGTAGCGTATTCCTGCGCCAGCCGCTGCGCCGCGTAAGTATTAGGCGAAACATCGCCCGTCACTAGCAGTATGTCTTTCGCGTATAGCGGGTCACTGAAAGCTTCCTCCCAGTAGCAGGCTTTTACGCGCCTTTCAAAAAGCTCGTCGTCCGCCGCGACCGGTATCAGCAGCAGAGCCTTGCAGCAGCGCCGCTTTCTGTTTTTGAAACGAATTACCAGCGGCAGTATCACGATTAGCGCGAGTATCGCCGCAGTGATCGCTGTACTCATTATCATCACCGCCAAAATGTATTTTCTACACTATATGCGGCGGAACTCTTTTGGTTACTGCTGAAATAAATGATAACACATTTTGCGGGCGATGTCAACAAAAACAGCCGCGCTGATTATTATGCGCGGCTGAAATATGCTTTTTATCCGACCGATTCTTATCAGCCGTTTGCCTTTTTAGCGGCGATGTCAGCAAGAGCGTCCTTTCTCGAAAGGCTGATCTTGCCCTGATTGTCGATGTCCATTACCTTAACAACTATCTCGTCGCCTACGGAAACTACGTCCTCTACCTTCTCTACTCTCGACTTATCGAGCTTGGAGATGTGTACAAGACCGTCCTTGCCGGGAGCGATCTCTACAAAAGCGCCGAAGGTCTTGATAGAAACGACCTTACCCTTGTAGATAGCGCCGATCTCGGGATCGTTAGCGATGGTGTTGATGATGGATATAGCCTGGTTTGCCTTATCGAGGTCAAGACCCGAAACGAATACGTTGCCGTCCTCGTTGATGTCGATCTTAACGTCGCATTCAGCAGAGATCTTCTGGATGACCTTTCCGCCCGAGCCGATAACTTCGCGGATCTTATCAACAGGAACCTTAGTAGTAAGCATCTTGGGCGCCCACTTATTAACAGTAGGACGAGGCTCGGGTATAGCCTTGAGCATGATCTCGTCGAGTATGTAGTTGCGAGCCTTGTGAGTCTTAGCAAAAGCTTCCTTGATTATATCGTAGGTAAGGCCGTCTACCTTGATGTCTACCTGAATAGCGGTGATACCGTTCTTAGTACCGCCTACCTTGAAGTCCATATCGCCGTAGAAATCCTCAAGACCCTGAATGTCTACCATAGTCATCCATTCGCCGTTTTCCTTAGTGATAAGTCCGCAGGAGATACCTGCAACGGGTGCTTTTATCGGAACGCCGGCGTCCATAAGAGCAAGAGTAGAGCCGCATATAGAGCCCTGCGAGGTAGAGCCGTTGGAAGAAAGCACTTCAGACACCATTCTTATAGCGTAAGGGAATTCTTCAACGGATGGGATAACGGGCACGAGAGCCTTTTCAGCGAGCGCGCCGTGGCCGATCTCACGTCTTCCGGGGCCTCTCGAAGGCTTGGTCTCGCCTACCGAGTAGCTGGGGAAATTGTAGTGGTGGATATATCTCTTAGAGGTTTCCTCATCGATCCCGTCGAGCTTCTGTGCGTCGCTTACAGGGCCGAGGGTGCAGATGGTGAGTACCTGAGTCTGACCTCTGGTGAAAAGTCCCGAACCGTGAACCTTAGGCAACAGGCCTACTTCAGAAGCAAGCGGACGGATCTCGTCGATCTTTCTGCCGTCTACGCGTTTGCCTTCGTACAGCCAGTTGCGAACGATCTTCTTCTGAAGCTTGTAAAGAACTTCGTCGAGCATAGCAGCCTGATCTGGATACTGCTCGTCGTACTTCTCATGTACAGCGTTGATGATGGGCTGAAGTCTTGCGTCGCGAACGTTCTTATCATCGGTATCGAGAGCGACCTTTACGTCCTCGCCTACCATAGCCTCGATCTCGTCGAAGAGGTCGTGGTCTATCTCCATCGACTGGAACTCGAACTTAGGCTTGCCTATCTCAGCTTTTATCTCATTGATGAAAGTTATCATCTTCTTGATCTCTTTATGACCCTCGATGATAGCGTTGAGCATGGTGTCATCGTCAACTTCGTCAGCGCCAGCCTCGATCATAACTATTTTTTCCATAGAGCCTGCAACAGTGAGGTTGAGGCGGTTATGGGTCTTCTGCTCAGCAGTAGGATTGAGCACGATCTCGCCGTCTACCAGACCAACGCTTATACCAGCGATAGGGCCGTTCCAAGGAATATCGGAAATAGAGATAGCGATGGAAGCCGCGCACATACCCGCGATCTCGGGCGAGCAGTCGTGGTCAACTGCGAGTACGGTCATAACTACCGAAACATCGTTTCTCATATCCTTCGGGAAGAGGGGGCGTATCGGGCGGTCTACCATACGCGAAGTGAGTATAGCCTTATCGCTGGGCTTACCCTCGCGCTTGGTGAAAGATCCGGGGATCTTGCCTACCGAGTAGAGCTTTTCCTCATAGTCTACCGAGAGGGGGAAAAAGTCGATGCCGTCTCTGGGCTTGGCCGAAGCGGTGACATTTGCCATAACGACAGTTTCGCCGTAGCGTACCCAGCAGGAGCCGTTTGCAAGTCCGCAGGTCTTGCCGGTCTCAACTATAAAAGGTCTGCCTGCGTATGTAGTTTCAAACTTTCTGTAATTTTCAAACATTTTGAGTACCATTTCCTTTCACAATTATTTTCAAGAAACGGTGAACCTCTGAACCATTAGCAATAAACACGGTCTGAAAAGCTAACCTCTCAAACTCTGTTTAATGCTAAGTTTCGGTCACCGTCGCTTGGCGCAGATGCTCGTTTTTAGCGGTCGGTCGATCGAGTGTATGATCGTATAAAAACACGCAAAGGCAGCAGCGGATATTCTCCGCTCTGCCCACGTGTAATTAAGATCTTACTTACGAATGCCAAGTTTTTCGATAGTAGCTCTGTATCTTTCGATGTCCTTGGACTTGAGGTAGTTGAGGAGGTTTCTTCTCTTACCTACCATCTTAAGAAGGCCTCTTCTGGAGTGATGATCCTTCTTGTGTACCTTGAGGTGCTCGGTAAGGTCGTTGATTCTCTTAGTGAGGATAGCGATCTGTACCTCGGGCGAACCAGTATCGGTCTCGTGAGTTCTGTTAGCTTCGATAACAGCAGTCTTTTCGTCTTTTCTTAACATTTTTCTGTACCTCTTTCAAAAATATTTCCTGTAAGGAAGGCTATGGCAGGTAACATTCTCCGTCGGAGCGCAGCCCATAATCTGCCTTACGGATATGTTTCGCGCGCAAAGGCGCATACAACTATTTAATTATACACTGAAAAGCACGATATGTAAAGGGCGTTCACAAAAAATTTACATATCTTCCCGTGTTTTTTTCTCAAACGCCCTTATGCAGTTTGCCCGCGGTAAGAGTATTTTTCATCAGCATAGCGATGGTCATAGGGCCTACGCCGCCGGGAACGGGAGTGATGTAGCCGGCTTTTTCCTTGCAATCCTCGAAATCTACATCGCCGCAAAGCTTTCCGTTTTCGTCCCTATCCATACCAACGTCGATAACTACCGCGCCTTCTTTGACGTAATCGGCGGTTATCATCTTAGGTCTGCCGACAGCGGCTACGAGAATATCAGCCTGCGAGCACACCTCTTTAAGATCCTGCGTTTTCGAGTGGCAGATGGTGACCGTGCCGCTCTCGTGCAGGAGAAGCATTGCCATAGGTTTGCCGACGATATTGCTTCTGCCGACTACCACGCACTTCTTTCCGCTTACCACAACGCCTGTTGAGTGTATCAGCTCCATAACGCCTGCGGGCGTGCATGGAAGGAAGCTGTAATCGCCAATCATTATCTTGCCGACGTTTACGGGGTGAAAAGCGTCAACGTCCTTATCAGGGCGGATATTGTTGATTATGAGCTTATCATCTAGGTGCTTAGGCAGGGGCAGCTGTACGAGTATGCCGTCAACTTTATCGTCGTTATTCAGCTTATCGACCAGCGCGAGCAGCTCTTCCTCGGTAGTTTCAGCGGGCAGAGCGTACTTGTATGAATTGAAGCCGACGTATTCGCATGCCTTTTCCTTATTTCTTACATATACCTGCGAGGCGGGGTCGTCGCCGACGATAACTACCGCCAGACCTATCTCAATGCCCTTAGCTTTCAGCTCAGCCGCCTCAGCCTTTATATTTTCCTTTACCTGAGCCGATACGGCTTTTCCGTCTATTATATTTGCCATGTTAATACGTTCCTTTCGCTTATTCTTCGGGCTTTTCATCAGCCTTTGCTTCCGCCGTTTCGGTTTCAGCTTCTTCGTCATCGTCGCCGAGGATAGAGGTATAATTTTCGTCCTCAGCCTCTTCCTCTTCGGTAACTATACCGCCGAATTTCTTTGCAAATTCGTTTTTGAGCTTAGCGGCTTCGTCCTTTTTGCCCGCCTTTTCAGCTTCCTTTATCTTAGCTTTAAGCTCTTTCTTTTCGGCGGCTATCTCGTCAGCCTTTTTCTTAGCGGCTTCCTTAGCAGTCTTGCCGAATTTTTCGTCATACTCTTTTTCAAGCTCGGCAAAGCTTTCGCCGCTTCTCTTAGCTTCGGCTATCTTCTTTTTCAGCTCTTTCTTAGCTTTCTCGTTCTCTTCGTAGCCCTCGAGCGCCGCTAACTGCTGCTTTGAAAGCTCGGTATCGCAGAAAAGCTTGTAATTAGAGCGCGAAGCCATGCTGCGGAAGATTATTATGAGCACGAGCGCGGTGAATACGCAAGTACCTGCCACTAGCTGAGATACCCTTATGTTCGCGATATAGAGCGAGTCAGTTCTCGTAGACTCGATGAAAAATCTGCCAAGACCGTACAGGCCTATATACATAAGGAAAACTTCGCCGTCGAATTTTCTGTGCTTAGTGAAGATATGCAGTATCACGAAGCAGATAACGCACCATATCGACTCGTATAGGAAGCAGGGGTGAACAGGGGCGTATGAAGACACCTGACCGCCCAGCTCGTCGAAATTCTCGGCGATGTAGGACATAGTTTTCGAGCTTATCATGCCCCAAGGCAAGTCGGTATTAGCGCCGAAAGCCTCCTGATTTACAAAGTTGCCCCATCTGCCTATGGCTTGTCCGATGAGGAAACATGGCGCTACCACATCGAGCAGGGCTGTAAGTTTCAATCCGCGCAGTTTAGCAACAATGCCGCCGACCAAAACAGCACCGATTATGCCGCCGTAGATGGCAAGTCCGCCGTCGCGGTAACTGAAAAAGTCTTTGAAAGTTATGCTGTCATTAAAAGCGATATAGTAAGCCCTAGCGCCGAATATCGCGCCGATAAAGCCCGCGATGACCGCGTCGGTGGCTCTGTCGGGATCTATACCCATAGGCTTCATTTTTCTAAAGCCGTAAAGCATGGCGAGCAGTATGCCCACCGCTATCAGAAAGCCGTACCAGTATATCTCAAAATTCGTGCCGGGTATAGTAAACATTACTCTGTCGATAGTAATGCCCCTTTTCAGTATATTATCCGAACTTCCGAAATTCGGGAAATATACTTTATCGGGATTAGCCTTGATGGTTTCACGCATCTCGTCGCTTACCTTAGCGGCGGCGTACATAAGCGTTTGTAGTGTCATTTTAAATTAGTCCTTTCGCGCGGCAATACCGCTCATTTATCTGATGATAGAGATAGCGCAGCGCTCTTCCGCAAAAAATTCATCGAGCGCAGCTTCTACATCTTCAAAGGTTATTTCAGCCAGCCTGCGCTCTGCCTCGAAAGCGTCAAGACCGTAGAAATAGAAAGCCAGCATATTTTCGGCGCAGCTTTCGGGATTATTCATCTCGCGCACAGCCGAGCCGTACTCTGCCTTTTTCAGCAGGTCGAAAGCCTCTCTGTCGAGCCCTTTGCACTTAGCCTTTTCGATATGCTCCAGCACGGCATCTCGTACCTTTTCGGGCTGTTCAGACTGACCTGAGAGCACTAGCGAAAAGTAGCCCCTGCCGTCGAACACTTCCCTGCCAAGCTCGCCGTTTACCAAGCCCTCTTCCGTAAGGCGCTTGTACAGCGGCGACATCTTGCCTGCCAGCAGCGAGAGCAGAATGTTCGCTTCGACCTCTTTTTTGACTATAACGTCATCAGCGTAAGGCGCGCATTTGAAGCCTATCGAGAATATCGGCACGCCCACCGAGAAATGTTCCTCGACAAGCGGCTTTACTGGCAGACTCGGCTCTTCGGGGAATTTTACCTCAAGGTTCATATCCTCGCAGGGCTTTAAATGTTCGTCGCAGATAGCTATAACTTCGTCAACGTCGAGGTTGCCCGCCACCGCGAGCGCCATATTGTGGAGGTTGTAAAAAGCGTAATAACAGCGGTAAAGCAGCTCGGGCGTGATCTGCGCTATCGACTCTACCGTGCCCGCGATGTCGTTCCTCACGGGGTGTGCGGCGTACAGCGCGCCGAGCAGATCGAAAAAGCATTTTCTGTTCGGCAAGTCCATAGTCATTTTTATCTCCTGCCCGATTATGCCCTGCTCTTTGTCAACATTTTTCTGAGTGAAGTAGGGGTCTTGCACGAAGTCGAGCAGTATTTTCAGCGACTCGGCGTAATTTTCAGTGCAGGTGAAAAGGTATATCGTGTCCTCAAAGCCTGTCATAGCGTTGCCGTCAGCGCCGGTAGCGGCGTAAAGCTCGAAAACATCGCTGTCCTCGTTTTCAAAAAGCTTGTGCTCCAGATAGTGGGCGATGCCGTCGGGTACTGTAAGAAAATCGGCGTCCTCAGAAGTCTTGAAGCAGTTATTTACCGAGCCGTAATTTGTGCCGAACATAGCCGCAGTCTGCACAAAACCCTCCATCGGCGCAAGAAGCAGGTCAAGCCCCGACTTATGATGGACTATCTTGTAGCTTTCGCCCGTGCGCTCGTTCACTGCCGTTTCTATCGTAGTTTCACGCATATGCTTCGCCTCCTTCGGGGGTAAGTGTGTATACGGTATCCAGCTTGAAGTTTTTCAGCGACTCCAGCACGTCCTCGCGGCTGAGCGCCTTTATCAGCGCCGCCGCTTCGTCGGGCGAATACGCCGTGCCCCTTGCAAACTGGTAAAAGTACCAAAGATTAAGATTTTCAGCCGAATCGTAATTCGAGCGGATAGCGCCTATGAGGTATTTCTTGGTATTTTCAAGTTCTTCATCGGTAAAATCTCCGCCTCGCAGGGCTTCGAGCTGAGCGATTATCTCGTTGTAAGCTTTTTCCTCATTGCCCGGCTCTACACCGCTGTCCACAAGCATTGCCGCCTTGCACTCCACTATTCCCGACTGGCAGTAGTAGCAGAGCGAAAGTTTTTCGCGGACGTTCATAAAGAGTTTTGAGAAAGGCGTGCCGCCGTAAAGTTCGCAGGCGAGCCTATCGGCGTAGATATTTTTGCCCGCCGTCTTGAAGAACATTACGAGCTTCGACTGCGCCTGATCTATCTTTTCATCAGCGCGATGCGGCTCGGCTTTAAGCGGCGAATAGGCATTGAGGTCGTGAATATCGGCGACTTCCGCCTTGCGCTCGGAAGCGAACTTTACGAAAGCGTTCTTTACCAGCTTTTGCGCGCCCTTATTCGTACCGCCGCCGCAGAAGCTTATGCTGATAAACGCATTTTCCAGCAGTTCGCGGTGGCTCTCGGCTAACGCTGCGGAGGTCAGCGCGTTGGCGTTTTCCTCGCTGCCGAGCGGTGAAACAGCCGCAGGCTCGCCCGCAAAGGCTATATCGCGCGCTTTTGTGACAGCGTACGTGTGCCTGTTATTGAAAGAGCTTTTTATCTTATCGATAAGCTGGCGCTTTTTCTGCTCGAAATATTCCCGCGGAAATTCGCCGTTAGTGATGTCTGGCTCAAAAATGCAGCTAAGCAGCAGCTTTGCGCACTCTTCGGTGATATTCTCGCCGTTTATCGTGTATCTGTCGCCGATACTGCTCACCGCCAATCCGCAGCAGAGCGAATTGCCTAAACGGTATGCGAAAGAGTTTACCGAAGCGCCGTAGAGCGAAGCGAGCTTTTTAGCCATATCAGCCTTATCGGGATATTCGCGGCAGCTTTCAGCCATAAGCGATACCAGCGCCGTATACTTTTGCGAGCTTTTCTCCTCCAGCGGTACTATGAAGCGAACAACTATCGACTCAGTATTGAATTTTTCATCCTCGCTGTGCGCTATCACAAGTCCGCGGCAGGGGCGCTCATAACTTGTATATAATGCCATATTCTGTTCTCCTGTTTCTCTTTGACTTGAATACAATTAAGCAACACTATTTATTATACCACAAGAAAGTTATTTTTTCCATACTTTTCACGAGAATTTCATCATATTCAGTTCTCGATAACGCTGTACTCGAAATTTTCCCAGTGCAGCTTTACACCCTCATCACTCTCTTCGGGTATCAGCGCTCGGGCTATATTCAGCTCTATGCCGCTGTTAAGGTCGCGCAGCAGGGCGTAATCGCCGTCTATTTTTTCAACTATATAATCTTTTGGTTCCATAGCTTTCTCTCCTTTCAGCCGCGCTTTTTCATAAAGCGCACGTTCTCAGCGCCAGCCGCCTGCCGCAGGTCTTCTATAAGCCCGCCGCTGATCTTTACGGTCGGCGCGCTCTTTAAACGTATCGAAGCATGCTTGTCCGCTAAATAGATTATCAGCGACCTGCCGTCCGACGCGGCGTGCTTTTCGGCGGCTGACTTTACCTGCGCTAAAGCAGCTTTATCGTCTGAGCGCAGTTTTACGCATATATCCTTGCCCATACAGCTTTGAACGAAACGTTCGCCCGTTTCCACAAGCTCGGCTATAAGCTTCGCAGGTTCGTCGTCTTTAAGCGAAACTTTGCCGAAAACGTGAAGCACCGCGCCGTCTTTCAGAAGCGGCTGAGCGACCTCGTAAAGCGCGGGGAAGATTATAAATTCCGCCGTGCCAGACCTATCCTCGCCGTCGGCAAAGCACATCATAGCGCCGTTTTTGGTCTTGAACTGTTTTTTGCCTGTAAGACGTATCAAGATACCCGCGGGCGAGTCGTTTTTCAGCCTGCGGTCTGTATCGGCGAACATCTGCGCGGGCAGGCAGCCCTCGGCTTCGGCAAAAGGCAGGTAGCTATCGAGCGGGTGACCCGAAAGGTACAGCCCAGTTACCTCATACTCCATATCCAAAAGTTGAGTGCGCGAAAATTCATCGCAGCGCTCAACTATTGCCTGATGTTCATTGCCGCCCGAGGACATATCAAAGAAATCGAGCTGACCCTCTGCATTATCGCGGCGGCTGTACTGAGCCTGTTTGAGGATAGTTTCCACCGACATCAGCATCTCGCGGCGGTTGTTCGGAAAGCTGTCGAAAGCGCCGCTTTTTATCAGCGCTTCACAGCCTTTTACAGTTATGCCAGTACCTGCCGCGCGTGTACAGAAGCCCTGCAAGGTGGTGAACGCGCCGTTTTCATCTCGCTCAGCCGTCAGCGCATTTATCACGCCCTCGCCCAGACCCTTGACCGCGAGAAGTGCGAAACGTATGCCCTGCGGCTCGGCTTTGAAACCGCCCACGCTCTTATTTATGTCGATAGGCAGTATCTCCAGCCCGCTGCGGCGAACGTCGGTGATGTAGTCGTAAAGCTTGTGCGGTTTTTCAAAAAGCGTTACCGTCATCAGCGAAGCCATGTATTCCTTATAATAGCGGCATTTCAGATACGCCGTTTGGTAAGCGATGGTAGCGTACGCGGCGGCGTGCGATTTATTGAAAGCGTATGAAGCGAAAGAGCTCATTTCGTCAAATATCTCGTTCGCTACCTTTACGGGCACGCCGTTTGCGGCAGCACCGCAGCACTCATCGTCGCCGTAGATGAAAGTTCGCCGCTCGTTTTCAAGCACATCATGCTTCTTTTTCGCCATAGCGCGGCGAACAATATCCGCCCTGCCGTAAGAGTAGCCCGCCAGCGTGCGAAATATCTGCATCACCTGCTCTTGGTAAACGATACATCCGTAGGTGACCTCTAAAATATCTTTCAGCAGCGGGTGCTTGTAAGTTACTTTCGAGGGGTCGTGGCGGTTGCGGATATAGGTCGGGATAGAGTCCATAGGGCCGGGGCGGTATAGGGAAATCACGGCTATAAGGTCTTCTATTCGCTCGGGGCGCAGACGCATTACGGTAGATGTCATTCCCGCGCTTTCAAACTGGAAAACGCCCTGAGTTTTTCCGCGCGAGAACATATCGTAGACGGCGGGGTCGTCGAGCGGTATTGCGGAAATATCAAAATCCGGATTGCGCTTTTGTATCTGCTTTACGCACATATCTATTATCGTCAAGTTGCTTACACCGAGAAAATCCATTTTCAGAAGACCCAGCCGCTCCAGCACTGTCATGGTGTACTGCGTAGAGATCTGTCCGTCGCGCGCGTACAGCGGCACATATTCGCTGACGGGGTCTTTTGTGATAACTACGCCCGCGGCGTGAGTGCCTGCGTTTCGCGGCATATTTTCTATGCGTATGGCCGTTTCGATAAGCTCGTGTATCTGCGGGTCGCCGTTATACAGCTTACGAAACTCGGGCGAATTTTCAAGCGAAGCGCGAAGCGACATACCGCCTATAACTGCCTTTGCCGCAACATCGCCCGTCTTATAAGGCAGACCCATCACACGCGCGCAGTCGCGCAAAGCCTGCTTCGCGCCCAACGTTCCGAAAGTTATTATCTGCGCCACATGGTCTGAACCGTAGCGACTGATGACGTAATCTATAACTTGCTGACGTTTCAGCGTACAGAAATCTATATCGAAGTCGGGCATTGAAACACGCTCGGGATTCAGAAAGCGCTCGAAGATGAGCTGATAGCGAAGCGGGTCGATGTCGGTGATGCCTATACAGTAGGCGACTAAGCTTCCCGCGCCGCTTCCCCTGCCGCAGCCAACGGGTATATCGTGCGTTTTGGCGTAGTGCACGAAATCCCAGACTATGAGAAAATAATCGACGTAGCCCATCTGCGTTATCACCGAAAGCTCATACTCGGCACGGTCGATATGCTCTTTCCGCGGCGTTCCATATCGCTTTTGCAGACCTTTAAACGTCATATCGCGCAGGAATTTAACGTTATCATTAACGCCGCTGAAAGTTATCTTCGGCAGCTTTGTAACGCCGAATTCAAACCCAACGTTGCACATATCGGCAATCTTGACGGCGTTTTCTATCGCCTGCGGGCAGCTGCGGAAAAGCTTAGCCATCTCGTCGCCTGAACGGAGGTAGAAATCATCCGTCGGCAGCTCAAGCCTTTCGTTATCGTCAAGCGTTTTGCCTGTGTTTATGCACATCAGTATCTTCTGCGCGTAGCTGTCCTCGCGGCGGATATAGTGCACGTCGTTAGTCGCGCAGAGAGGTATGCCAGTTTCTCGCGAAAGGCGGATAAGCTGATTGAAAACAGCCATCTGCTCGGGAAAATCATGGCTCATTATCTCAATGAAATAATCCTCGCCGAAAATCCTGCGGTAGCGAAGCGCGACCTCTTTTGCGGAATTGAAATCGCCCGCCGAAAGCGCGCGAGAGACCTCGCCCGCCAGACATGCAGAAAGGCAGATAAGCCCCTCGCTGTACTTGCTGAGCAGCTCAAAATCTATGCGCGGACGGCGGTAAAAGCCCTCGGTATACGCAAGCGAAGCCAGCTTTGCAAGGTTGTGGTAACCCGTTTTGTTCTTGCAGAGAAGTATCAGATGGAACGTGCGTTCGTGCGGGTCTTTATTAAAGCGCGAATTTTCGGCAACGTAGACTTCGCAGCCGATTATCGGTTTTATGCCGATCTCTTTGCAGGCGTTATAAAACTCTACCGCCGCAAAGAGATTGCCGTGGTCGGTGACGGCGCAGGCTTTTTGACCCAGCGCTTTTGCGGCGGCGGCAAGCTCTTTTACGCGGCAGGCGCCATCTAGAAGCGAATATTCGCTATGGACGTGAAGATGAACAAAATCCGTCATTTTTCGCCCTCCGCACCGCGCAGCTCTTCCGCTATCTTAGCGAGCTTTTGCAGACGGTGGTTAGCGCCGGAGCGTGAGATGGGCGGGTCGAGCGCCGCGCCGAGGTCGCCGAGATTATAGTCGGGATTTTCGTAGCGCAGCATAGCGATCTCGCGCAAATTATCGGGCAGCGAGCCTATGCCCAGTTTTTCATCTATCAGCTCAATATCCGCTATCTGCTTTTCGGCGGCGCGGATAGATTTTTCTATATTGGCGTTTACGCAGTTTACCTCGCGGTTGATCTTATTGCGCATATCCTTGTAGATCTTTATGTTCATGAGGTCGAACGAAGCGGAGGTCGCGCCCATCATCGCTATCATGTCGATGATGTTTTCAGACTCTTTGAAATAAAGTATCTGCTTGCCCTTGCGCTCGACGTGCTTCGCCAGCAGCTCGTAATTATCCAACAGCAAAAGCCCGAGGCTGTTGCAAAGGTGCAGCTCAGGCATTACAAATTCCATATGGTAATTTTTGTTTGGGTCACTGAGCGAGCCGCAGGCTAGGAACATACCCGCCGTCATGTACGGGTAAAGGCTCTTTTTCGGATAATTCGGCTTCGAGCAGTGCCTGCCGTCCACGATATGGAAATGCTCCAGAAGCTTTGCGCGCTCCTCCGCGCCCTTTACCGTCAGCGAAAGCATAGCCGCGCCGCTGCCGCGGTCGGTACTTGTAAACTCTACGCTGTTTTCGCCGCAGATACGCTTTACGTTCAGCTCGAAAAAATCAGCTATCGTTTGCGTTTCTGTAAGCAGCGTTATCTCGTCTGCGCCAAGCTCGTTCGCGCAGAGCAATATCCCGAACAGACAAGCGTCAGCCTTCTGTACGGAATTTATCTTTGAAATAATCTCTTCTTTTACCTGTTTGGAAAAAGACTGCTCTGACATGATCTAAATGCCGACTCCTTTATTATTTAGTGATCTATATCGCGGTGCTTTACGCGTATCTTATGACCGTTTAGCGTTAGGTGGCGGGCTACTGCCTCGGCGAAAGTAACGCTGCGGTGCTTGCCGCCGGTACAGCCGAAAGCTATTACAAGCTGCGACTTGCCCTCTTTTTCATAAAGCGGCAGCAGGAAATCTATAAGGTCAGTAAGCTTATTATAAAGCGTTTTAGCATCGTCGAATTTCATGACGTACTGCGAAACTTCGCTGTCAAGACCTGTTTTATGCTTCAGCTCGGGCACATAGAAAGGGTTCGGCAGACACCTTACGTCAAAAATAAGATCGCCCTCGGCGAAAACGCCGTATTTGAAGCCGAATGAGCGTATCTCTATGTGCATATGCTCGCTGTTATCCTCTTCAAAAATAGAATACAGCCTGCTGCGGAACTCTGAGGTAGAGTAATTTGAAGTGTCGATAAAATAATCGCTCATCGCTTTTGCCGACATAAGCAGCTCGCGCTCCATGCGTATAGCCTCGGTAAGGCTGCCGCCAGCAAGCTCGTCAAGCGGGTGCTTTCTGCGCGTTTCCTTATACCGCCGCGCGATCACGTCATCGAAAGACTCTAAGAAAAGTATTTTTAGATCTACATGAGCGGCGCGCAGATTTTGTATAGTATCCTGCAATTCAAGGAAGAAATCTCCGCCGCGCACGTCTACTACAAAAGCCGCTTTCTGTATCTTGCCCTCTGACTTCGCGCAGAGGTCAGTAAATTTTATTATCAGCTCAGGGGGGATATTATCTATACAGTAATAACCCATATCCTCCAGCACGTCGATAGCCGTAGATTTTCCCGAGCCTGACATTCCCGTTACTATTACAAACTGCATTTTTTCATTCTCTCCTTTCGCGCAAGCCGTATGGTCAGTCTGCCTTATAAGGTATTATCCTTACCTCGCACTCCAGATGAAAGCCCGTTTTTTCGTAAACGGTCTTTTGTATGTGCGCTATAAGTTCTTTTATATCGGCAGAGGTCGCGCCGCCTTTGTTTATAACAAATCCGCAGTGCTTTTCAGAGACCTGCGCGCCGCCTACTGTCGCACCGCGCAGACCGCAGTCCTGTATCAGCTTACCCGCGAACTGTCCCTCGGGGCGCTTAAAAGTAGAGCCTGCATTCGGGTACTCTAGCGGCTGTTTATCTTTTCTTCTCGCCATAAGCTCGTTCATCTTCGCTTCGATCTCCGCCTTATCGCCGTGCGCAAGCTTGAAGTCGCCGCTGACTATTATCTCATCAGTATGCGAAAAGCGCGATCTGCGGTACGTAAGCTCCAGTTGTGCGGGGGTGTAGGTGTGCAGTTCGCCGTTTCTATCCATAGCGGTAACGCTAACCAGCACGTCTTTCATCTCGCCGCCGTAAGCTCCAGCGTTCATGTAAATACCGCCGCCTACGGTGCCGGGTATGCCGTATGCAAATTCCAGACCTCTCAGCCCATTATCCAGCGCTACCCTGCAAAGGCGGCTCATAGCAGCGCCCGCCTGCGCGCGTATAGTGCAGTCGTCGAGCATAGTTATCTCAGAGAAATCGCTGCCTATCAGCAGCACCGCGCCGTCAAAGCCTTCATCGGCGCAGAGCATATTCGAGCCTTTTCCCATCACTAGGGTACGCACGCCGTTTTCCGCAGCGAATTTTACCAGCTGCGAGAGGTCTTCGGCGCTTTTAGGCATTATCATGCAGGTGCAGGGCCCGCCTGTGCGGAAGGTAGTATGCGCGGAGAGCGGTTCGTTTTCGCAGACGCCGCAGCCCAGCTTTTCGGCGAGCGCGGCAAGAGCTTTTTCGTTCATTTATGTGTTACCGTTCCTTTCTTTATATCTTGCAGTCGGGGTGCTTTTTCAGCACATATTCGCGTATCTTCTCCCAGTCGGCATTATAGACCAAGCGCATTGGGAAACCAAGTTCTTCTATCAGCTTTTCGGCGTGGGGTGTCTGACCTATCGCGTCGCAGAAATGGCAGTCGGTATTTACCACTACGGGTATTTCGTACTTCTTGCATATCTTGAGCGCTTCGGTGCAGCCTTTCAGCGAGCCTTTTTTGTTAAAGATAGAGTTTTCATTTATCTCTACTAACTTGCCGTACTCTTTGAAAGCTTTAAGGCATTTTTCCATATCGAATGGGTAAAGCGAGGTCGTGCAGTGACCTATAACGTCTATCGCGGGATTTTTAGCCGCCGCGAGGTACGCCTTTGTGTGGGTATAATAATCCTTCGGCTCGAATGTCCAGCGGTGCATAGAAGCGACCACCCAGTCAAGCTTTTTCAGCAGCGAATGGTCAACGTCGAGAGTGCCCTCGGTATCTATTATATTCGCCTCTGTGCCTTTAAGCACATACACCCCGCATATCTTATCAGGCAGCGTAAAAAGATTTTCAAAGTGCCATATATGCGGCGAATCGGGCATATTTATCATATGGTCTGTCATAGCTATCGCTTTAAGTCCGTACTCAGCGGCGCACTGACAGTTTTCCTTTATAGTTGAGTAAGCGTGTGTAGAAGCTAACGTGTGCGTGTGAAGATCCGCTTCTATAATCATTTTTGTATCGACCACCTATTTACATAAGATCCCAGTTTTTAACTTTATCCTTTTTATCGAACTGCAGACCCAGGTTATCGAGCAGCTCCTGCGCGGCGTTATATCCCATTTTCTTCTGACGGTTGTTCATAGCCGCTACCTCGAGGATAACTGCGAGGTTTCTGCCGGGCTTTATAGGAATAGTAAGGCTGGGCACTTTTACGCCGAGAATGGTGGTAAATTCGTTATCCACTCCCATTCTGTCATATACCTTCTGAGAATCCCAAGGCTCCAGCTCTACTACCATATCTATCTTCTCAGTCACCTTAACTGCGCCCATACCGAAAAGGCGGCGCACATTTATAATACCTATGCCGCGTATCTCGAGAAAATGTCTTATATTATCTGGCGAAGAGCCGACCAAGCTCTTGCTGGAAACGCGGCGTATCTCTACCGCGTCATCCGCTACAAGGCGGTGTCCGCGCTTTACAAGCTCAATGGCTGTTTCAGACTTGCCGACGCCGCTTTCACCGACTATCAGCACGCCCTCGCCGTATATCTCTATCAGCACGCCGTGCCTTGTTATACGCGGCGCGAGCTGTACGTTCAGATAAGAGATGAGCGCCGCGATAAAAGCGGTGGTGCTCTCTTTAGTTCTTCCTATCGGTATCTCGTACTTTTTGGCAAGCTCTATCATCTCAGGGTAAAGCTCGTGACCTCTCGCCACCACGAACATAGGGATATGGGTAGCAAAAAGCGTTTCTATCTTCTTGTATCTTGTTTCTTCGTCAACGCTGGCGAGGTACGCAAACTCCATGTTTCCGCATATCTGTATACGCTCGGCGTTGAAGTATTCGTAAAAACCCATTAGCTGCAATCCGGGACGGTTGCAGTCGTTATCCGATACCATTATCTCAGTAGAATCCTTCGGCGCATAAACAAGCTCTAACTGTAGCTCTTTTACTATGTCCGCAATGCTGACGGTAAATATCTCTGCCATAGCTCTTTTTCCTTTCTAATATAAGATGAATGTCAAATTTCTATCAGACCTCTGTTAAGAAGCTCCTGCGCGGCGGTTAGCACGCCCAGTTTGCCTGTCGGGTAAGTAAGTCCGCCCTGAAGCCACGCGGCAAAAGGCTCTCTTATCGGTGCGTCTGCCGAAAGCTCTATCGAAGCGCCCATTGTGAAAGCACCTGCCGCCATTATCACCTTGCTGTCGTATCCGGGCATATCCCATGCTTCGGGGGTGCAGTAAGCGTCTACGGGCGAGCCTTTTTGTATGCCCTGACAAAATGCCGTAAGGCGTTCCTCATTTTCCAGACATATAGAGGAGATTATATCCGTGCGGTGATCGTCGGCGGCAGGGAAAGTCTTAAAGCCCAGCTGCTCGAACAATGCGCAGGCGAAAACGCCCGTTTTGAGCGCGTTTGCGGTGACCTCGGGCGACATGAAAAAGCCCAGCAGCATCTCTCTGCTCTGGTTAAGCGTACAGCCTACCTCTTTGCCGACGCCCACGCAGGCAAGTCTGTCGGCGCAAAGCTCTACAAGATCTTTTCTGCCACAGATATATCCGCCGGTAGAAGCTATACCGCCGCCGGGGTTTTTTATCAACGATCCCATTATAAGGTCTGCGCCTACCGCGAGCGGCTCGCGCTTTTCCACAAATTCGCCGTAGCAGTTATCCACCATTATTATGATGTTAGGCTCGGCGCTGCGAGCGGCTTTAATTATCTGCTCTATAACGTCTATCGTGAAAGATGGACGCAGCGAATACCCGCGCGAACGCTGGATATAACCGACCTTTTTGCCCTTTGCGCGCTCGGCTATCGCCGCGAGGTCGGGTGTGCCGTCATTAAGCAGATCTACCTGTTCATACTTCACGCCGAAATCTTTCAGCGAGCCTCTTCCCGCCTCGCCGCGTATGCCGATGACCTCTTCCATAGTGTCATATGGGCTGCCCGTGAGCGAAAGCATGGTATCATTCGGGCGAAGCACGCCGAAAAGCGCGGTAGAGAGGGTATGCGTACCGTTCACAAAATTGTGGCGGACTACTGCGTCCTCGCCGCCAAACGCCTGCGCGTAAACAGCATCGAGCGTTTCTCTGCCAATATCGCCGTAGCCGTAGCCCGTAGTGCCTTTAAGGCAAGACTCGCTGACTTTGTTGTCGATAAAGGCTTTGAGCACCTTAGCTCCGTTATACTCGGCGGTCTTATTTATCTCGCCGAAGCGCTTTTCGGCGGCTTGCTCAGCCTTTTCCGCAAGCGCGGCAAGTCTGGGGTCTATATTGAAAAAATCTGTCATTTTAATTATCCTTTGTTATGTATTATCCCTTATGTATTGTTCCTTAGTTCAAAAACTTCGTCCTGCGAAACTGCCGCAAAACCTATCTCGCGGTAATAGCTTACGCGGTGCGGTCGCGCAAGCAGACGGACATCGTAACCGTCGTTCGTCAGGCGCTCGCCTATCCAATAAAGCAGGCGGCGGGCGTAATAGTGTCCGCGGTATTCGGGCATGGTGGCGACGTGACCTATCAGCGCGGTCTTGTCGATTATATACTGTATAGTCGCGGTAGTGCATCCGCCCATCATGAAAGACTGCGAAAGTCCGCGGCGCACGCGGTGAGAAGTATCGGTTAGCCAAAGCTCGTAGCAATCTGCCAGCGCGGGAAACGACTCTTTCAGAATAGCGTAAACATCGTCCAGCGGCGGACATTCGTTCACGTCGAGCGCGGGCAGTTCGCCGCGGGCGCTGTACGCGAACTCGGTGCGCAGCTCGGAAGAATAGTCTTTGCCTATCAGTCCGCGCAGCGTTTCGGCGTAGCGCGGGTCAAGCTCTACCGAATACGGCGAATTCATAAGTATAAAATGCGCAAGCTCCTCCACCTCGGCGGCGGTGAGCGACTGCCCCGTTATATCGGCGCACATCATCGCCGCGTTGAAAATGGAGATAAGCGTTACCGCCTGTTCCCCGCGCCGCAGAACGTAAAAGCGCGCAAAATCATATTTGATCGAATATGCGGCGAAATGCGAACGTATACGCCGCGCGTAATGGTTCGGCTTCAGCTTTTCAAAAAGCTCTGTTTCGCCCTCGGTAAGCCGACTTATCATAGCTCTTGCATCCGTTTCAGTAAATTTTTAGTTAGCAGATAAGCGTTCTCTAAATCGCTCTCAGCTATCACGCAGGAGGGCGAATGCAGGTATCTGCATGGCAGGGAGATCGCGGCGGTGCGCACTCCCCCGCGTGCGAGCGAGATAGCGCCCGCGTCGTTGCCGCCCGCCACCATAGTCTTTGTCTGGCAGGGTATATCCAGCCCGCGCGCGGTATCGAAAGCCAGCGCGTAAAGCTGCTTATCATATATCGTGCGCCTGTCCATATAGGAAACAACAGGGCCTTTGCCGACCTCGCAAACGCGCTTTTCGCCCGCCGCCGAAGGTATATCCGCCGCGGTGGTTGACTCAAGCACTATCGCCATTTCGGGGTCAACGGTAAAAGCCGCCGCGCCCGAACCGCGCAGACCTACTTCTTCCTGAACTACGAAAGTAAAGCAGGTATCGTACTCTGGCTCTTCATCTATCAGCGCGAGCATTATGGCGCAGCCCGCTCTGTCGTCTATCGCGCGCGCTTTTATCATGCCATCGCCGAAGCGCATAAAGCGCGAATCGAATATAACGCTTTCGCCGAGCGAGATATGCTTCTGCGCCTCCTCGCGCGAGGAAAATCCCGCGTCGATCACAAGCTCGCTTTCCTGCGGCGCTGCCGAGCGCTCAGCCTCGGAAAGATTATGGACAGCCTTTCCGCCGATAACGCCGAGAAGCCTATCTTTTCCGATAAGCACGCGTTTGCCGTAAAGCACGCGCGGGTCTACGCCTCCCACCGTTGAAAATTTCAGAGTGCCGTCGGCGTTGATGTAGGTGACTATCAGTCCTACTTCGTCCATATGCGCCGAGATCTGCACGCGGTGAGGAGCGCGCTTCGCGCCCTTTTTGTAAGCTATGACGTTGCCTAGGTTATCTATACTATACTCGCATTTGCCCTCCAGCTTTTTGCAGATGTACTCCGCAACATCGCCCTCATCGCCCGAGATACCGCCCAGCGCGCAAAGCTCTTCCAATATTTCAGCAAGCTTCATCAGAAAAGCCCCCTTTCGCAGAAAGCCGCAGCCAGACGCGCGGTGTTTTCAATATCGCCGAGGTCGGCAGCTTCTACGGGCGTGTGCATATTGCGTATCGGTATCGAAAGGGTACAGGCGGCAGAGCCTTTTCCGGCAGCCGCGGCTTCGTCAGCGTCGGTGCCAGTTCTTCCGCCCATCACTTCTATCTGATATGGAAGCTGCTCAGCCTTAGCCGTTTCGATGAGCGCATTTGAGAGCCTGCGCGAGAGCACGGGCGAAATGCCTATCATCGCTCCCCCGCCGATCTCGCCGGTATCTTCATCCGACTCGCCGTGCACTCTGCCGAACGAAACGTCCATTATCAGCGAAATGTCAGTCTGCTCGCAGAAAGCCGTTACCTTAGCCCCGCGCGAGCCTACCTCTTCGCCCGAGCACACCGCCGCCGAGATATTGTAGGCGGTATCCCTGCCTTTCAGCAGATCAAGCGTGCGGATAAGCGCGCAAACGCATGCGCGGTCGTCGAGCGCTTTAGATGTCACCAGCCCGCCCATATCGGCGAGGGTATTTTCTATCAGCACTCTGTCGCCCGGCGAGATAAGCTCTTTTGCGCGTGCGCCGCTCAGACCAGTATCTATATACAGATCATCGAGTTTCGCCGCCTTTTTATGCTCGGTCTGTAAATGCGGGGGAACGCTCGTCACCACGCCGCTGAGCTTTTCTTTGCCGCAGATCGTGACCTCCGCCGCGGGCAGAACTCGCTCGTCTATACCGCCGCACTTTGAAACGCGCAGAAAGCCATCGTCCGTAATGTGATTTACTATCATGCCTATCTCGTCGATATGCGCTTCTATCATTACAGTAGGCTTGTCCGCAGTGTGGCTTCCGACTTTGCAGATCACGTTATTGAAAGCGTCGGTCTGCGTTTCGCCGTAAGCCGAAAGGTACTTTGCGCACACAGCCGCCGCGTTTTCCTCCGCTCCCGAAACGCCGTCGGCGGCGCATAGGGCGGAGAGCATATTTTTAAGTTCAGATATATCCATATCGACCGCAGATCAAAGCTCGTTTACAAGGCGCTTGAAATGCTTTCCTCTTTCCTCAAAATTTACATACAGATCAAAGCTCGCGCTGGCGGGCGAAAGCGAAACTACATCGCCCGGCTTTGAAAGGATATTCGCCTGCTCTACCGCTTCCTCGAGCGTTTTTACGCGAACTATTTTAAGTCCGCTCTCGGGGTACAGCGGCGAGGAGGTAACTGCTTTTTCTATCTTAGGGCCAGTCGCGCCAAGCAGGATAAGTATTTTTACCTTTTCGTTTACGGTATCGGCCATAGGCTCGTAAGGTATCTTCTTATCATATCCGCCCGCGATGATTATTATTTTCTGGTCGAAGGAATTTAAGCCCGCCATAACGCGCGTAGGGCTGGTGGCGATAGAGTCATTGTACCACTTCACGCCGTCTACTTCGCGGACGAACTCTATTCTGTGCTCTACGCCGCCGAAAGTCATAGCGGTGTTCACGATGCTTTCGATAGATACTTCGCCCCATACTGCCGATATCGCAGTAAGGTAGTTATCCACATTATGGATGCCGGGTATGCGTATATCTTCCTTATGGACTATCTCGGTAACTTTTCCCTTGTCGATATAGCAGAGCATACCGTCGTCGCGCAGGAAAGCTCCGCGGTCGGTGTTGCCCGAAAGGGAAAATTTAACGAGCGTGCCGCGTACCATTGGCGCAAGCTTCATAGTTTCCTCGTTATCCGCATTGAGTACAGTTTTCGAAAAAGCGTTCTGATGGCGGATAAGATTGCACTTAGCGTCGATGTACTCTTCCATAGTGCCGTGAACATCGAGGTGGTTCGGCGAAATATTGGTTATAACGGCTACGTCGGGCGACTTGCGCATAGAGATGAGCTGGAAGCTCGAAAGCTCTACTACCGCAGCATCGGTCTCGCTCATAGTTTCAACTATCGGCAGCAGTGCTTTGCCTATATTGCCGCCGAGGTGCACTCTCTTTCCCTCAGCCTTTAAGAACTCGCTGATAAGGGTGGTGGTGGTGGTCTTTCCGTCAGAACCGGTCACAGCGTAAAGCTTGCAGGGGCAGAGGTCGAAGAATACCTCCATCTCGGAAGTAACTACCACGCCCGCCTCGCGCGCCTTGGTAAGCATCGGGTTATTGAAATACATACCAGGGGTACGGAAAACAATATCGCAGTTGAACATTTCGTCGAGGTAATTATCGCCGAGCGAAAACTCAGCGCCCTTTGCCGAAAATTCGCTGTAAAGGTCTTCGGGGAAATGGTCCTCGTCCTTTTTATCAAGAATAACTACTTTTATGCCCTTGGAAAGAAATACGCGTATCAGCTGGGTATGGCTAACGCCCGTACCGATAAAGCCTACTCTTTTATCTTTGATCGAAGTGAAAAATCTCTGTGCCTTTGTCATTAGCAACTATCTCCTTTTCTGCCGTACTGCGGCAAAGTAATTATGTATCAAGCTTATAGCATACATACTCTATTATATTATATAACAAATGCGGCGAAATAGCAAGGGCTTATCATGAAAATTAACAACTTTTCGTTCAAAACAAAAAAGCCCCGCTGAAAACGGGGACGTTTCTGCACATCTATTCCGCTGTAAAAAGCTCTGCGAGGGCTTTTCCTATCAGCTCGCCGCTGTATTTTGCCTGCTCAAGCGTATTGCCGTGGCTGCCGACCTCTATCAGCAGCGAACCGGAAGTAAGATCTTGATTGTAAAATCTGTAATCAAAAAGTATCGGGCGGGTAAGACCCGAAAAAAGCGTTTCGGTTTCCGACTGCAATTCGCAGGCGAAGCGGAAGTTATCCATATAATTCGGCATATCCATAGTGCCATCATCGCAGCCCGAAATAATCATTATCTGCGCGGCTTCCCTGCCGTCTATCTCGGCTACGGGCGCCAGGCGCACGCCCTCGGCTGTTTCTATGCCGTCGCGGTGAATGTCGAGCGCTACTTTTACCGATGGGTACTCCTCAATCAGCTCGCTGACCGTCTGTCGGCTGGAATCATACGCCGCGTCGTAGCTGGGATAATCGTGCACTAATGTATCGTGGATAACGGTTATCCCGCTCTCTTCAAGCTGTCGGCATATCTCGTCGCCGACGGCTGTCATGTTCTTATCAGGCTCTGAGGTCTTTCCGCCGAAATCGCTGTCGTACCAATCTTTATCTTCAAGCTCAAAGCTTTCGGTGGTGTGGGTGTGGTAGATGAGCACCTGCGGCTCTTCCGTGCCTGTTTCTATCTCAAACACCCTGCCTTTAGTGCTGTTTTCGAGAAGTTCGGAATTATTTAAAGACGTGCAGTTTCGCACCTGTCCGCCGTCTGCGAGGTCAAAATACTGCTCGCCGCTGTATGCGCCGAAATTGTTCTTTTCTATAACGCCGTCGTGGTCGGCGAGGTCAGTAGGGTAAGGCAGAGCGTTTATCACGTCAGCCGAGGGCATAGGCGTAGGTATCTCAGCACCCTGCGGCAGGCGTATCTCCACCTCTTCGGGCGCGGCTTCCATATCGCGCGCGGTAGAGCCTATCATATCGCTGTGCGCCGCGGAAAATGCTGTCTGCGGGACGACTGCCTTTGCCGAAATATCCATCTCGCGCGCGGCAGAGTACGCCGCCGCGCTTGAAAACGCAGGCGCGAGCTTTGCCCCCTCTGAAACGCCGAAAGGCACTACCGCGCAGGAGATCACCACCGCGAGCGACCATTTGCAGGTCTTTTTCATATCCATTACCGTTATCCTCCTTGATATTCTGATACTGAGTAATACTATGCGGTATCAAAAGCGAATATTACAGCATATATATAATATAATGCAGTATATTAATGGGAGGAATAGAAAATGGACTATCTTATTCTTGTAGACAGCGTAAGTCCTGTACCGAAAGACTTCGCGCCGCAGTTAGAGGAGGTCGGCACGGTGAAGATGGAAAAGACCGCCGCGGAACACTGCCGAGAGATGCTGCGCGCCGCCGAAAGCGATGAAGTTGTGATAAAAGTGCTTTCCGCTTACCGCACGCCCGAGTATCAGCAGCAGCTTTGGAACAGAAGCGTGGCGGAGTATATGTGCAGCGGCGAAACGCCTGCGGCGGCGGAAAAGCTCACTGCGCGCTATCTCGCGAAGCCTATGCACAGCGAGCACCACACTGGTCTTGCCTGCGACCTATGCTCGCCCGACTGGGACGACACGCAGGACGATTTTTACGCCACCGAGCAGGGGCGATGGCTATGCGTGAACGCTTGGAAATACGGCTTTATACTGCGTTATCCGCGCATGAAAGAGCACATTACGGGCATAGCCTACGAACCATGGCACTACCGCTATGTCGGCAGAGAACACGCCGAGGTGATACGCCGAGAGGGGCTTACGCTGGAGGAATATCTATACTATTACAAATAAAAAGCGGCTGTCCATATGCGGCAGCCGCTTCTGTGTTATTAGAGATAGCGTTTTACATCGCTGCAAAGCTTTTCCTCGCAGCGTATGACTTTTTTGGCAAGGCTCACGGCGGCGGAGTCGGCGTGCTTATACTGATTTATATACTTATTCAGCGTTTTTACTCCCATATTGCAGCCGTCGGTAACAAGCCCTGCAGCGGTCTTGTCGCCCGGCTCGGCAGCCATTTTCACGTTAGTTTTCATCCAGCTCATGGCTTTGGCGGCGAGGTGAGGCTCTTTAGTATCAGCGCCGTACTCCAGCAGCAGCCTGTGCGCTTCGTCGCCCAGCTCGTCATGCTCCGCCTTTGAGTCGTGCATAACGGCGCGCAGGCGCTCGTCGCGAATGTCTGAGATCATCTCTTCCAGCGTGGAAACGCCCATCTGTATGCCCGCGTTAGTTTCTTTCAAAAGTCCAATGGATTCCTGTTTATTGCTCATATAAGATCGCTCCTTTTTGATTACTGTATGTAGTATTATCAAAAAGGAGCGGGTTTATAACTTATATTTTAAATTCACGTTTTCATGCTTTCAACTGTTTTGCTATATAGAGAGCGATCAGTCAAGCAGGCAGACGGCGCTTGCGGAAATGCCATCACACGCGCCCGTAAAGCCGAGCTTTTCCTCGGTGGTAGCCTTTACCGAGATCTGCGAAAGCTCTATGCCGCAGACACGCGCTATATTCTCACGCATCTGCATTATATACGGCGCCAGCTTCGGCTTCTGCGCTATAACGGTAGCGTCGATGTTGCCTATCTCGCAGCCCTCGCTGCGGATAACTTCGCAGACCTTTGCCAGCAGCTTCAAGCTGTCAGCGCCGCTGTATTCTGGGTCGGTATCGGGGAAAAGCTTGCCTATATCGCCCATAGCGGCTGCGCCGAGAAGCGCGTCCATTATAGCATGCACGAGCACGTCGGCGTCAGAATGACCCAGCAGACCCTTATCGTGCGGAATATCCACACCACCCAAAATAAGCTTTCTGCCCTCGGTAAGGCGGTGAACGTCGTAACCCTGTCCTATGCGCATATGTCAGCCTCCTCAGATCTCTTTATAGTTGCCCAGCAGCTTGAAATAGCCCAGCTCAGTTTCAAGCTCGCGTATCAGCTTTACAACGTCGGGCGAATTTACCGAACCCTGAAAATCGAGATAGAAAAGCACATCGAAATCGGTATTTGCGATGGGGCGCGACTCTATCATGGTAAGGTTCAGACCCGAAACGGAAAACTTCGTCAGCAGGCGGTAAAGCGCCGAGGTCTGGTGAGGAACGGTGAGCGAGACCGAGATAATATCGGCGTCGGGCGCTAAAAGCTGCTTTTTGGAGATAAGTATGAATTTGGTAAAATTGCACTCGGCGTTCGCTATGCCGTGGTCGATTATCTTCAAGCCGAAATGGTTTGCGCACTGCTCGGAGCAGATAGCCGCATAAGGCTCGGCACTTTCTCTTACAAAATCTGCCGCGAGTGCGGTATTTTCATACGGGTGAGCCGACCAGCCGTGCTGCGCCAGATATTTCGAGCACTGCATAAGCGCCTGTTCGTGCGAGTAAACGCGCTTAACGTCCGCAAGGTCAGTATCGGGCTTTATCGCCAAGCAATGGTCAACCGAAACCTTAGTGCAGGCGCATATCTTGAAATCGTGGCGTCGCATAAGCTCGTAGGTCTGCGAAACCGTGCCCGCCGTGGAGTTTACGATAGGCACTACGCCAAACTCAGCTTTGCCGCTTTCTACCGCCGCGAATACTTCGCCGAAAGAATCGTAAAACTCCGGTTCAGACTCGGGCAGGAATTTATTTGCCGCAACGTGCGAATATGAGCCGACAGTGCCGGGAACGGCTACCCTGCGGCTTCCCGTAAGGTCGAGCGTCGAGGACTCAAAAGGCTCGGCGTCGGCAAAAAACTTCTGAAACTGCTTGCACTTCGATATATCCATCATATTGGTAAAAAGCACCTCGGCAGGATCTGCCATATCGGCGGGCACTTCGCTGCGCACGCGCTCGATTATCTGATGCTCTCTGTCCATCTGAAACACGGGCATGTCGTTAGCTATCTTGTATTCTGCCACTTTATAGCAAGTCTGCATACGCTTCGTAAAGAGCGAAAGTATCTGCTCGTCTATCTCGTTGATCTGTGATCTGAGTTCGTCAAGATCCAAATGATCCATAAATAAATGCTCCTTCTGCAAAAATATTCATACGATACAAATTTAATTTTATCACATAATCTGCCGAAATGCAAGCATTTTATCTATAAAGCAACATTTGGTTTATAAAACTTTAATATTATAGCCGCATGGATATATACATTATAGATTTCATAAAAAAGCCCTTGAAATTTTGTATAAAATGTAGTATAATGAATTTGTATTATTTTATGCGAGAATATTATCGCAAACAAGATCTGATATTGAAAGGAAATGGTCAGTATGACTAAAATAGGATTTATCGGCGCAGGCAACATGGGCTATGCCATCATGAAGGGAATTTCGGGCAGCAATGACATCGAGGCTGAGCTTTACGCTTACGACACTTACGCTCCTGCGCTCGAGAGAGCGGCTGAGATAGGCGTGAACGCCTGCGGAAGCGCTGCCGAAACAGTAGAGAAATGCAAGTACGTTTTTCTTGCCGTAAAGCCGCAGCAGCTCGACGAAGTTCTCGCGGACATCGCGGAAGCAGTTACCGCAGATACCGTAATAGTATCCATCTGTGCGGGCATAACCGACGATTACATCGCATCAAAGACCATTGCGGGGGCTAAGGTAGTGCTCGTAATGCCGAACACTCCCCTGCTGCTGGGCGAGGGCGCTACTGCACTTTCGCACTCTGAAAGCGTTACCGAAGAGGAGTTCGCCGTTATCTGCGGAATATTCGGCTGCTGCGGAGTATACGCCGTTATCCCCAAGGACAAGATGAAGGAGATAATCGCAATAAACGGCTCTTCGCCCGCTTTTATCTATCTTTACGCCGAATCTTTCATCAAGTATGCAAAATCGGTCGGCATCGACGAAGAGGTCGCAAAAAAGCTTTTTGCAAAGTCGCTGATAGGCTCGGCTAAGATGATAACCGACAGCGGAAACACGATAGAAAAGCTGATAGAGATGGTATCCTCAAAGGGCGGCACTACCATCGCGGGTCTTGAAAAGCTGCGCGAAGGCGACCTTGACGAAGCCGTTCAGAACTGCTGCAAATCCTGCACGGCGCGCGCTTACGAGCTTTCGAAGTAATACTTTTCAGACAAGCCGCATAAATATCCTCTTAAAAGGAGTGATGTTTATGCAAACGCTGAAAAACAAGCCTGCCGATAAGAGCGGCAAAAACCTTACGCTTTTCGCGGTGCTGTGCGTTTCGGCGCTGCTGGGTACGCTTTTCGGGGCAGTGTGCTGTTGCTTTATGGACACCCGCCTTACCGAGCTGCTCACGGGCGCGGAGGAGAGCTTTTTCAACGCCCGCCGCAGCGGCGACATTATCCGCATAATGCTCAGCACGCTTGCGGGCAGCGGATTTTATCTGGCGGCAGCATTTGCGCTGGGGTTCAGCGCTATATCTCAGCCGTTTGAAGCGGTACTGCCTTTTTTCAAGGGCATAAGCAGCGGAGTGATACTCACGCAGATATACGGTGAAAGTCCCTCGGCGCACGCTTTTGCGAAAGCAGCTGCGGTATTCCCTGGGATATTCGTAACGCTTATCGTTACCGTGCTCGCCTGCCGCGAAGCGATGTTCCTCTCGGGCAGACTTTTCAAGATATGCTTTCAGGACAGGCTTTTTGACGGGTTGCTGAAGCGCTGCAAGCTTTACGGCACAAGGTTTCTCGCGATGGCTGCGGCTATATGCGCCTGCGCGGCGCTCGACTGCGGGCTTTCGATACTGATACTCGGCAAGATATAGTCGGGAAGATCAGATGTTAAAATTCAAGGAGTGTAGAAATGTCATTATTCAGCAAATACGATGAACCGGGCAGAGGTATACCCAAAGCGCCGGTCGAGAAAAAAGGCTTTTTCAAATTTATGGAGATATACGGCAGACGCGGCTGGAAACTGGTACAGCTCAACCTCATCTACCTGCTGGCGCTGATACCGATAGTTACGTTCGGCCCTGCCACGGCGGCTATGACGAAGGTCTGCCGCAACTGGTCGCAGGAGCGCAACGCCTTTGTATGGGAAGATTTTTGGGAAGCTTTTAGGAAAAACTTCAAGCAGGGCTTTATAATGGGGCTTATCGACCTGCTTTTCATAGTGGGATTTGCAGTGGCGATACCCTCGTACTCCGCGTGGGCTAAGCAGACCGAATGGATGTACATCCCGCTGGTGATATGCCTTGCCTGCTGCATCGTTTTTTTCATGATGCACTTTTACATTTATCTCATGATAGTTTCGACAAATCTTTCGCTGGGCAAGATAATCAAAAACGCGTTTTTCCTCGTGAGCCTCGGCATAAAGAACAGCCTTTGGACGCTGGTGGTATGGATAATCATCGGCTCGCTGGTGGTATTCACATTCCCAATCTCGCTGTTCATTATCCCTTTCTGGCCATTCAGCATGATATGCTTTGCGGGAGCTTTCAACTGCTACCCCGTTATACGCAAGTACGTTATACAGCCGTACTACGACGCGCGCGGCGAGGAGAACCCCGAGTTCGACTATTTGAAATCTGACGAAGCGATATTCGAAGACCGCGGTATGGAAGAGCCTGCGCCCGAAAAGAGCAGCGCTAAAAAGAGCAAGCCGAAAACTATTTCGTAATGAAAGGACGTTAAAATAATGAGTGAGATAAGAAACATTGACCTTTGGGAAAGCGGAGCAAGAAAGATCGAATGGGTGCGCCGCAATATGTGTCTGCTGCGCAGCATAGAGGAAGATTTCAAGCGCGACAAGCCTTTCAGCGGACTAAAAGTAGCGCTTTCGATACACCTCGAGGCAAAGACCGCTTACCTCTGCAAAGTGCTTGCGGCGGGCGGCGCTGAGATGTACGTTACGGGCAGCAATCCCCTCTCTACGCAGGACGATGTAGCTGCGGCTCTGGCGCACGACGGTCTGAACGTTTACGCATGGCACGCTTCCACTCCCGAAGAGTACCACCGCCACATTTCAGAAGTTATCAAGGCAGGCCCGAACGTTATCATCGATGACGGCGGCGACCTTGTGAACATGATACACAACGAATACCCCGAGCTGATACCCAACGTTATCGGCGGCTGCGAGGAAACCACCACGGGCATTATCAGACTCATCGCGATGAACAAGGCGGGCGAGCTAAAATTCCCGATGGCGCTGGTAAACAACGCGCGCTGCAAATATCTTTTCGACAACCGCTACGGCACCGGTCAGTCGGTATGGGACGGCATAAACCGCACCACGAACCTCATCGTTGCGGGCAAAAACGTAGTAGTTGCGGGCTACGGCTGGTGCGGCAAGGGCGTTGCTATGCGCGCGAAGGGTCTTGGCGCTTCCGTTATCGTCACCGAGATCGACCCGATAAAGGCTATGGAGGCTGTAATGGACGGCTTTAAAGTAATGAAGATGGAGGAAGCCGCTAAGATAGGCGACATTTTCGTTACGGTAACGGGCTGCAAGGACGTTATCACTGAAAACAGCTTTGCAAACATGAAGGACGGCGCTATACTCTGCAACGCGGGCCATTTCGACTGCGAAGTCGCGGTAGCTAAGCTCGCCGAGATATGCACCGAGAAGTACCCCGCGAGAAACAACATCGACGGATACAGAATGAGCGACGGCAGAAGCATTTTCGTTATCGGCGAGGGCAGACTTGTAAACCTTGCCGCGGGCGACGGCCACCCCGCCGAAATAATGGATATGTCCTTCGCGATACAGGCGCTCACCGCCGCTTACCTCGTAAAAAACCGCGACAAGCTTACGGACAAGATAATCACCGTGCCCGAAGAGATCGACAACGAAGTAGCACGCCGCAAGCTGAAATTCTGGGGAATAGAGATAGACAAGCTGAGCGAAGAGCAGGAAAAGTACCTCAACAGCTGGCAGGTCTGAACCGAATTTAACTAAACAACAAAAGGCAATATCATGCAGAAAACGCAGCGTGATATTGCCTTTATTTTTATGCGTATAAGTTGGATAAAAACGCAGATTTTTGCGCAAATTATAAATAGCTGATATTTACGAGAGGAGCGATAATTTGCAGCAGAATTTACGAAGCGAAGCGGCTAAACTGCTGGCGGTGTTCACGACGGGGGCTTTCAGCTACGGTATCATCGAGATATGCGCGCGCGGATTCACGCACATCTCGATGGGACTGCTGGGCGGGCTGGCGATGTACCTGATACACCTTCTCAACCGCAGCGGGCGCACGGCACCGGGCGTGTTTCTGACGCTGATGATCTCGGCGCTTTTCATCACCGCCTGCGAGCTTATAACGGGCGAGATAGTGAACAGGCAGCTCGGGCTGAACGTTTGGGATTACTCGATGATGCCGATGAATTTCGACGGGCAGATATGCCTGCCGTTCACACTGATATGGTTCGCGCTTTCGGCAGTCGGGATAATGCTCGACGACCTTATGCGCAAAAAATTATTCGGCGAGCAGCGCGATATTTTATTCCTGCAAAGCAGCGGGCGCACCGCAGTATGAACGGCACGCCCCGGCTATAAACATCATTTTTCCTGCGCCGCTATCAGCTCCGCTAGCTGCATATCGAATGGCGCAGTTATTTTTATATTCGTATCCTCGCCGCGGACTATCGCAACCGGTATGCCGCGCAAAGCGAAAATGCCCGCCGTATCGGTAAGGCGCGCTTTCTGCTCGTCAGTCAGCGCGGCGTACTCCTGCATAAGCTCTTTTAGGCGAAATGTCTGCGGAGTCTGCGCGCGGAACATTCTTGCGCGCGGCGGCACGCTTTCGATAACTCCGCCGTCCTCAGATGAGAGCAGGATAGTATCTACCGATGGAACCGCCGTACCCGCGGCGCTGTGGTCGCGCATGGCGGCGATATTGTCGGCGATGATGCGCTCGGTAACGAAAGGCCGCACGCCGTCGTGCGTAAGTATAATATCCTGCGGAGCAACTCCCCTCTCGGCAGCGATATGCTCGGCTATCTTAAATACCGTGCCATTTCTGTCCGAGCCGCCCGCCAGTATAGTAACGTTATCCGCTTCGGGCAGATACACGGCGCACATAGCTTTCAGCTCATCCACCCACTCGGCGTTAGTACCAACGTAAACTGCGTCTACCGACGGACTGCTGCAAAAGCGCGAGATAGTGCGCACGATCATCGGCACGCCGCCCACATTTAGAAACTGCTTTGGTATATCTGCGCCCATGCGGCTGCCTACGCCGCCCGCTGCGATAGCTGCGTATATCATTTAATCATCTCCCAAAAAAGGCGGCTCGTAAAAAGCCGCCCTTATTTTGCTGTAAATATATTACTTTTTCTTGTTGTGCTTTTCGAGCAGAGCAGCTATCTTCTGATGAGGGTCGATAACGTCTGCGATGGACATATCGTGGTTAAGAGTAGCAATGTAGTACGCGATGTACTTCGAGCAGTCGACCTCGTGGAACCAAGGAGTAGCAAGAAGCTCAGGCGAACGGTAGGTAAGATTTGTACCGAAAACTGCGTCGATGATACCGTCTGCATAAGCCTTATTGAAGCTTTCAAGACCATTGGTGAAGATACCGTAGGTAGCGTAGCAGAAAATCTTTCCTGCGTTGCGCTTTTTCAGCTCGATAGCTATGTCAAGCATCGACTCGCCGGAAGAGATAAGGTCGTCAGCGATGAAAATATCCTTGCCGGTAACGTCGTTGCCCATGTACTCGTGAGCTACGATGGGGTTTCTGCCGTTTACTACGGTAGAGTAATCTCTTCTCTTATAGAACATTCCGAGGTCTACGCCGAGAACGGAAGCGTAGTACATATTTCTGTTGATAGCGCCCTCGTCGGGAGAAACTATCATGAAATGCTTCTTATCGAAATTGAGGTTATCGAAGGTCTTCATCATAGCCTTGAGCACCTGATAAGAAGGCATTATGTTATCAAAGCCTGTGAGCGGGATAGCGTTCTGAACTCTGGGGTCGTGAGCGTCGAAAGTGATTATGTTCTGCACGCCCATCGAAGCCAGCTCCTGAAGAGCTACTGCGCAGTCGAGAGATTCGCGGTATGTTCTTCTGTGCTGTCTGCCTCCGTAAAGTATAGGCATAATTACATTTATTCTGTGAGCCTTACCGCTTGCAGCCTGTATAATTCTCTTGAGATCCTGATAGTGGTCGTCGGGCGACATCGAGTTCTGCTCGCCGTGCATTGTGTACTTGCAGCTGTAATTTCCTACGTCGCAAAGAATAAAAAGATCCTTGCCGCGAACGGTGGATTTGATGATTCCCTTACCGTCGCCGGAAGAAAATCTTGGGCACTCAGCATCTATGAGGAAAGTTTTGCCCTCTTCGCCATCCTGTAAAGCCCATTTAAGAAAATAGCGGTTTATCATGTCGCCAAGCTCTTTTGCGCCGTCCATAGCGATAAGCCCGAGGGGCGCTACACTTGTACTGGTATCAAAAACCTTTTTTTCTGTCTTACCCATCAATACATCCTCTTTTCTCCGTCATTTCGCAAAGAAACCTGCTGCGGCACGACGGTAACGCGCAGCGGTACGCGGTCAAAACACATTATTATTATACATTATTCGACATGATTTTACAATACCTTTTTTCATTTTTGAGCAAGGTTTTATCTTTTGTACAAAAATTATTCTCCTTTAAGCTATACTTTTATTCAAGAATATAGCTTGCTCGCCGCCAATTTCAAATTTTAGTCACATATTAAAATAATCATATCAATTCTGTAAAGAGCAAGTAAAAAATAAGTTCATGCAAACCCAGCGCTTATTCAAAGATCTCGTCGCCGGCTTCCTCGCCGTCCTCGGCAGGCTCGGGCTTATAATCATCGTAAGTGTCCAAAAAATTGTACCGTTTACCCTTATACTGATACTCTATCACCGTGCGCAGATTTACGTTGTAAACGCTCTTGAAGATATTCGTTTCGATGAAGGGATTCGTCTTGCGGAATTGCGCTATAAGCTGCTTTACCTCCTGCCGCTTCGATACTTCGCCCTTGTTTTCAAGGTTTTCGTAGCTCTCGGTAAAACGGCAGGCGCAGCGGATAAAGTGCAGGTCGTTATGCGCCACCCAGCGAAGTATGTCGGCTTCCTTTACCATATACATCGGGCGGATAAGCTCCATGCCCTCGTAATTTTTCGAGTGCAGCTTCGGCATCATGGTCTGTATCTGTCCGCCATATATCATGCCCATAAGTATCGTTTCGATAACGTCGTCGAAATGATGACCCAACGCTATTTTATTGCAGCCAAGGCTCTGCGCGTAGCTGTAAAGATGTCCGCGGCGCATACGGGCGCACATATAGCAGGGGTTTTTATCCAGCCCCGCGACGTAATTGAAGATATTCACTTCAAATATCTTTATCGGTATACCAAGCAGCGCGGCGTTGTCCTCAATTTTTTTGCGGTTCTCGGCGTTGTAGCCGGGATCCATCACTATATACTCAGCCTCGAACTTTTTATCGGAATATTTTTGCAGGTGCTGTATCAGCTTCGCCATAAGCATAGAATCCTTGCCGCCGGAGATACAGACGGCTATTTTATCGCCGTCGCTTATCATCTGATAATTTTTCAGCCCCATCACGAATTTGTTCCATATATCCTTGCGGTATGTGGTTATCAGGCTGCGTTCAGCCTCCTGCGCTGGGGTAAGCTGTCTTGCCATTTATTTCATTTTCCTTTCGTAAGATCATTGAGATAATTATATCACAACAAGCTATGCCTTGTCAAATCAAAGCAGCTTTTTGAGATACTGACCCGTATACGAACTTTCGCAGGCAGCCACGTCCTCTGGCGTGCCCTTGCAGACCAGCGTTCCGCCGCCCGAGCCGCCCTCAGGACCCAGGTCGATCACCCAGTCGGCGGACTTTATCACGTCCAGGTTATGCTCTATTACAAGCACGGTATTTCCCGCGTCGGCGAGCTTTTGCAGCACCTCTATCAGCTTGTGGACGTCGGCGGAATGAAGACCCGTAGTCGGTTCGTCGAGGATATAAAAAGTCTTGCCGGTCGGGCGTTTTGAAAGCTCAGTCGCAAGCTTTACGCGCTGTGCCTCGCCGCCCGAAAGAGTAGTCGCGGGCTGACCGATCTTCACATATCCCAAGCCTACTTCTACCAGCGTATCCATGCGGCGCTTTATTTTCGGGATATTCTCAAAAAATTTCGCGCCCTCTTCCACCGTCATTTCGAGCACGTCGTATATCGACTTGCCCTTGTACTTCACCTCGAGCGTTTCGCGGTTGTAGCGTTTGCCGCGGCAGACTTCGCAGGGCACATACACGTCGGGCAGAAAGTGCATCTCTATTTTCAGTATGCCGTCGCCCTCGCAGGCTTCACAGCGCCCGCCACGCACGTTGAATGAAAATCTGCCCGCTCCGTAGCCGTGCGCCTTAGCGTCGGCAGTACTGGCGAAAAGCTCGCGAATATCGGTGAAAACGCCAGTGTAGGTCGCGGGGTTTGAGCGCGGCGTTCTGCCTATCGGCGACTGGTCGATGTGTATCACCTTATCGAGGTTTTCAAGACCCTCCATGCGCTCAAATTTGCCAGGGCGAGTTCTCGCGCGGTTGAGCTTTGCGGAAAGCTCTTTGCTGATTATCTCATTTACCAGCGAGGATTTTCCCGAGCCTGAAACGCCCGTAACGCAGGTGAACGTGCCGAGCGGTATAGAAACGTCGATGTTTTTCAGATTATTCTCAGCAGCGCCTATAACTGTTAGGAATTTGCCGTTGCCCTCGCGGCGCTTTTCGGGCACGGGTATCTTGATCTTGCCCGAAAGATATTTGCCCGTCCACGACTTATCGCAGTTCATTATCTCCTGCGGAGTGCCTGCGAAAACTATCTCGCCGCCGTGCACGCCCGCTCCAGGGCCTACGTCTACTATAAAATCTGCCGCGCGCATAGTGTCCTCGTCGTGCTCTACGACTATCAGCGTGTTGCCGAGGTCGCGCAGACGTTTTAGCGTGGCGATGAGCTTATCATTATCGCGCTGGTGCAGACCTATCGAAGGCTCGTCGAGGATATACAGCACGCCGACGAGCGAAGAACCGATCTGCGTGGCAAGGCGTATACGCTGGCTCTCGCCGCCCGAAAGCGTACCGCTGGAGCGCGAAAGCGTGAGGTACTCCAGACCTACGCTCTTTAGGAAGCCGAGACGCTCTTTTATCTCTTTGATTATGCGCGCGCCGATCATCTTTTCGCGCTCGTCAAGCTCTAAAGCGTTGAAGAAATCGAGCGCTTCGATGACGGAAAGCTGAGTCAGCGAGTAAATATCCAGCCCGCCCACGGTCACGGCAAGGCTCTCTTTTCTCAGACGTTTTCCGTGACAGTCGGGGCATGGGCGCTCGCTCATGTACGATTCAAGCTCGGCTTTTGCAGCATCGGTAGCGTTTTCCTTATTGTATCTGCGCTCGAGATTATTTACAACGCCCTCGAAATGCGCGGTGAAAACATCGCCGAACCAGCCCACTCCCCGCTTGAGGTCGAGCGTATCGTCTCCGGTGCCGTAGAGGAAAATATCGAGCTGTTCCTGCGTAAGCTCTTTAACGGGAACGTCGAGAGAAATGCCGTACTGCTCCGAGATAGCCTCGTAGTAATTCATAGCTATCGAATCTTTACCCAAGCTGTTCCAGCCGCTGGCTTTTATTGCACCCTCGCGGATAGAGAGCGACTTATCGGGGATTATGAGGTCGGGGTCTACCTTTTTGAACACGCCCAAGCCGGTGCAGGTGGGACAAGCGCCGAATGGATTATTGAAAGAGAACATTCTCGGCTGAAGCTCGGGCAGAGAAACGCCATGCTCGGGGCAGGCGTAGCTTGTGGAAAAGAGCATCTGCTCGCCGTCGATAATATCAACAACTATGAGTCCGCCCGTAAGCGAATTTATTATCTCGATAGAGTCGGCAAGGCGGCTTTTTATGCCCTCTTTTATCACAAGGCGGTCTACAACTATCTCTATGGTGTGCTTTTTATTTTTCTCCAGGTTTATCTCTTCCGAAAGGTCGTAGATAACGCCGTCTATGCGAATACGCACATAGCCGGACTTTCTCGCGCGCTCCAGCTCTTTCTTATGCTCGCCTTTTCTGCCGCTCACCACGGGTGCGAGAAGCTGTATCTTGGTACGCTCGGGCAGTTCCATTATCTTATCTACGACCTGGTCTACCGTCTGCTGGCGTATCTCTCTGCCGCAGACAGGGCAATGCGGCACGCCTATGCGCGCGTAGAGAAGTCGCAGGTAATCGTATATCTCGGTAACTGTGCCGACGGTAGAGCGCGGGTTTTTGCTGGTAGTTTTTTGGTCGATAGATATAGCGGGCGAAAGACCCTCTATACTGTCCACATCGGGCTTCTCCATCTGTCCCAAAAACTGGCGGGCGTATGAAGAGAGCGACTCCATATATCTGCGCTGACCATCGGCGAATATAGTATCGAAAGCCAGTGAAGATTTGCCCGATCCGGAAAGGCCCGTCATTACAATAAGCTTATCGCGCGGGATAGTAACGTCAACATTTTTCAGATTATGCTCCCTAGCGCCGTGTATCACTATCTCATTTTTCTGCATTTGATTTTACTTTCCTTTCTTGATTGCTTTCTTATCTGTCTTTATTTCTTCTCCCCACGCAGCTCAGAAATCTTATCCCTCAAATAAGCCGCGTGCTCAAATTCAAGCAGCTTGGCGGCTTCCTTCATCTGGCGGGTGAGCTTTTCTATGAGCTGAGCCGTTTCCGCCTTTGAAAGCTTTGTCTTTTGGCGGGCGGTGTACTCTACCTCTTCCTTGGTGGATATTTCTATTACGTCGCGCACGTCTTTGATTATCGTCTTAGGCGTTATGCCGTGCTCCTCGTTGAACTTCATCTGCAGTTCGCGGCGGCGGTTGGTTTCGCGTATCGCGCGCTCCATCGAGCCTGTAACGCTGTCGGCGTACATGATAACTCTGCCCTCGCTGTTTCGCGCGGCTCTGCCTATCGTCTGTATCAGCGAGCTTTCTGAACGCAGGAAGCCCTCTTTATCGGCGTCGAGTATAGCCACCAGCGATACCTCTGGTATATCAAGACCCTCGCGCAGCAGGTTTATGCCTACCAGCACGTCAAATTCGCCCAAGCGCAGGTCGCGGATTATCTCCATACGCTCTATCGTATCAATATCGTGGTGCATATAGCGCACCTTTATATCAAAGCCCTTTAGGTAATTCGTGAGGTCTTCCGCCATCTTTTTTGTAAGGGTAGTGACTAGCACGCGCTCCTTTTTCTCTATGCGCATATTTATCTCGTACAGCAAGTCCTCTATCTGCCCCTCAGTCGGGCGAACGTCTATCTCGGGGTCTAGCAGACCTGTAGGGCGGATAAGCTGTTCTACCACCTGCTGAGAATGTTCTTTTTCTATCGGGCCGGGCGTTGCGGAAACGAACACCGCTTGATTTATATGCTCGTAAAATTCGTCAAAAGTCAGCGGGCGGTTATCCCACGCAGAGGGCAGGCGGAAGCCGTAGTCTATAAGCGTGGTCTTTCGCGCACGGTCGCCCGCATACATACCGCGCACCTGCGGCAGACTGACGTGGCTCTCGTCCACCATAAGCAGAAAATCTTTCGGCATATGGTCGAGCAGGGTGTACGGCACAGAACCTGCGGGACGGCGCGCCAGCACACGAGAGTAGTTCTCTATACCGGGGCAAAAACCTATCTCCTCCAGCATCTCAATATCGTAATTCGTGCGCTGAGCTATGCGCTGAGCCTCTATCAGCATATCGCGGTCTTTGAAATACTTTATGCGCTCGTCAAGCTCCTGCTTTATATCCTCTATCGAATCGCGCATTTTATCCCTGCCGACTATATAGTGCGTGGCGGGGAAAACCGCGGCGTGGCTGAGGCGGCATATAACCTCGCCTGTTACCACGTTTATCTCGCTGATACGGTCTATCTCATCGCCGAAAAACTCTACGCGCAGAGCGGTATCGGTATTAGCGGCGGGGTATATCTCCACCACATCGCCGCGCACACGGAATTTGTTTCGCGAGAAATCTATATCGTTGCGCTCATACTGTATGCCCACAAGCTTTGCAACAAGCTCGTCGCGCGAGATCTCCATGCCGGGGCGCAGAGATACCACCATCGACTTATACTCCTCAGGGTCGCCGAGGGAGTATATGCAGGATACGGAAGCGACAATAATTACGTCACGCCGCTCGGCTATCGCGGTGGTAGCGGAGTGGCGCATTTTATCTATCTCATCGTTTATCGAAGAATCTTTTTCTATATACACGTCCTTGCTGGGTATATACGCCTCGGGCTGGTAATAATCATAATAGCTGACGAAATACTCCACGGCGTTATTCGGGAAAAACTCGCGAAACTCGGTGCAGAGCTGCGCCGCAAGTATCTTATTGTGCGCGAGGACGAGCGTAGGGCGGTTTACTCTAGCGATAACGTTTGCCATAGTAAACGTTTTGCCCGAGCCTGTTACGCCAAGCAGGGTCTGCTCTTTCATGCCGCTGTTTATGCCCTCTACCAGCTTATCTATCGCCTGCGGCTGATCGCCCGCGGGCTTATAATCAGAAACTAATTCAAAATGATCCATACTTTCCACCGCCTTTTGCAGAACTAATGTTTACATTACTCACATTCTATTATACACTAATTCTTTATAAATGTAAATAACATTTTTCACAAAAATATGTTACCATTATTTTAAGCAAATAAGTCAGTATTATAGGGGTTTTCAAATGGAATATTCAGACAAACTCAGCCCGCAGCGGCTGTTTATTTTTAATAAAGCGGACGAGATATGTGGCGCTCAGCCCGAGTATATGTGGGCGCGCACGCCCGACGCCGCCGTGCTTCGCCGACGTGACAATTCAAAATGGTTCGGGCTGGTGATGACGGTGAGAAGGGGCGTATTGGAGAAAGACTGCGCCGAGCCGAACGCGCCAGCCGAGATACTGAACGTGAAATGCGACCCTCTGCTCATCGGCTCGCTGCTGATGGAAGAGGGCTTTTACCCCGCGTACCACATGAACAAGCAGTACTGGATAACCATACTGCTGAACGCGGGAGTGGAGGATAAAAAAATAGCGGCACTGCTGGAGATGAGCTACGAGCTTACCGAAAGCCGCGGCAAAAAACGCCAAACTAAAAAGGATAAACAAGCATGAAAGAATTTACCATACAAAAAAACGACGCGGGACAGCGCGCGGATAAATTCATCACGAAAGTCTGCCCTGCTCTGCCGAAAAGCGCGATGTACAAATACATACGCAAGAAGAGCATAAAATGCAACGGAAAGCGCATAGAGATCTCGCAGAAGCTTTGCGAGGGCGACGTTATACAGATGTACATAAACGACGAGTTTTTCACCAATGCCGAGGACAGCAAAAGCTTTCTCGCCGCGCCCGCTAAGCTGAACGTGATATACGAGGACGAGAACATACTTCTTGCGGACAAGCCCGTTGGGCTGGTGGTGCACGAGGACGAGAGCGGCACGCCCGACACGCTGATAAACCGCTTGCTGCATTATCTGTACGAAAAGGGCGAATACGACCCCGAGAAAGAGCAATCGTTCACGCCTGCTCTCTGCAACCGCATCGACCGCAACACGCAGGGCATAGTGATATGCGCAAAGACGGCGGAAGCGCTGAGGGTGATGAATCAGAAGATAAAAGACCGCGAACTGCACAAGCAGTATTTATGCGTAACGGTAGGCATACCGCAGAAAAAGCAGGCGCGGCTGACGGCTTACCACAGCCGCGATGAAAAGACCAAGACTGTAAAGGTATGGGACAAGAAAAACTCTTTCAATAAAACTATGATAACCGATTACCGCGTGCTGAAAGAAAACCGCGAAAAAGACTTAGCCCTGCTGGAGGTAGACCTGATAACGGGACGCACCCACCAGATACGCGCGCACTTAGCACACGAGGGCTACCCGCTATTGGGCGACGGCAAGTACGGAATAAACCGAGTGAACCGTGCGTATAATGTAAAAACGCAGGCGCTCTGCTCGTACAAGCTGACATTTGATTTCACTACCGATAGCGGCTCGCTGGAGTACCTCAACGGCAAAAGCTTTACGGCTAAGAAAGTATGGTTTGAAGAAAAATTCTTTGAGTAAAGCCAAATAATGCTTTCAATACGGCAATGATATATATGCCAAATGCACAAAAGAGCCGTCTGCGATTTGTGAGAACATACAATCATTATAAAAATCATGTGATAATGCGGCGAATTTTTGTTAAAAAGCTTGCAAAATGTACAAAAATGTGATATAATATATGTGTCATTTTTATAGTGATAAATCAGTAAAACGGAGGATAAGGTTCTATGATCGGCGATCTTCATTGTCACACAACGCTTTCCGACGGCTCGCTCGGAATAGAAGAAGTTATTTTACAGGCTAAGCGTATGAATCTCGACTACCTCGCTATTACCGACCACGACACGCTTTCATCGTCTAACCGCGCGCACATTTTGGGCGAACGGTACGGCGTGAATATCATACCAGCGGTAGAACTTTCGGCATGGGATAAAACGAGAAATATGAAAGTACATATACTCTGCTATGCCCCGCAGAAGCCGGACAGGCTGGAGGGCTTATGCCTGAAATCATGCTCTATAAGAACAGAATGCGCCAAAGACATGATAAACAAAGTAATGGAGCGCTACCCCATACCGCAGGACGCGGTAAGAATGTACACCAAAGGCTCGAAGAGCATATTCAAGCAGCACATAATGCGCGCGCTCTGCAACTACGGCTACGCTACCGAGCTTTACGGCGAGATAAACAACAAGCTTTTCGCTTACCCTAACGGCGAATGCCTTGTACAGCGCGAATACCCCGACGTTAATTTCGTGCTTGACCTGATACATTCATCAAAGGGCGTGGCGGTGCTGGCGCACCCGCATCTTTTCGACAATTTAGAGCTTATGGACGAGCTTATAGAAAAAGGCAAGCTTGACGGAATAGAGGTATACCACTACTCCGCCGACAGCGCACAGCAGGCTGAGCTGCTGAAAAAATGCGCCGAGCATGACCTGATAGCAACGGGCGGCTCAGACTTTCACGGATTATACAACAGCGAAGTTACATATATAGGCAGCCGTTTTACCGACGACGCCAATATGCACAAGCTGCTGGATAAGATAGCCGAAAACAAGCAGAAGAGCAAGAAGCACTCTGCCGAGGCACAGCAAAATCAATAAAAGGAGTTCATAAAAATGGCACAGATAGCATACAAACCTCACGGAGTATGTTCAAGACAGATAAACGTAGACGTAGAGGACGGCATAGTTAAAAGCGTGCAGTTCGTAGGCGGCTGCAACGGCAACACTCAGGGCGTAGCAAAACTCGCAGTAGGCAGACCTGCACAGGAAGTCATCGATCTGCTGAAAGACACCGACTGCAACGGCAAAGGCACATCATGTCCCGCGCAGCTTGCTAAGGCGCTGGAAGAGGCTATGAACAAGTAATTAAGATAATATCAAACGGCAGCTTTTTACGGCTGCCGTTTTTTTATGCTTGTTTAATTTTTGATCTTAATGCCCATCAGCAAGGCAAGCTCGGCTGCCTGCGCGGGGGTGAAATATGCACCGCGAAGCTCGGAAAAATCATCGGAAGTCACAAGCGACGAAAGGCGGCTATCAGAAAAGTCAACGCCTTTAAGAGATGTGCGGGTAAACTGCGGCTTGGTAATAGTACAGCCGCTGAAAGACAAGCCGCGCTGAGTGCAGCTTATGAAAGCCGCCGAGAGCATCGCGCTTTCGGAAAAAGCGGTGACGGCGAACTTGGAATTACTGAACACGGCGTAATCGAGCGTGCAGTTTTCAAAGCGCACGCCTTCGCAGACACATTCGTCCAGCGAAATGCCGAGCAGGCGGCAGCCGCGGAATTTGCAGCCTTTGAAGCAGCAATCGGAGAACGCTGAATTTGAAAGGTCGCAGCTGGAAAACTCGCAGTCTTTAAAATAGACCTTTTCAAAATTGCAGTCTGTAAAACGGCAGGCGGAGAATTTGCAGGAATAGAGGTCGGCGGAATATACCTCTTCATAAGCCGCCTCGACGCCGGAAAATTCGGCGGAGGAAATATCCTCATCAGCCTCGGCGCAGGAGCGTATATAGGCTATCGGGTCGGCAAAAGCGCGGGTATCAGGCATCGGCTCCACCGCACTTATCTGCAAAATAGCTCTGCGGGATATTCTCGAAAATTATCGAGCCTGAGAAAACCTCAGCCGCTTCTATGAGCTGTTCGTTATTCGCCGTCCATGTTATGAAATGCGCGCCTATATCGGCGGCGGCGAAAGCAGCGTCTAAGCTTACCGAGCGCAAATCCCACGCGAGATACTGCGGCTTTGAGATAGCGCGCCAAACGGTTTTAGTCGCGGCGGCGGTGCGCAGTAGCTTTTTATCGCCCGAATAGGTGGAAACGAGCTGACCGCGTATTATAGACGGGTCGGCTTCACGCAAGCGCAGGAGGGTGAACGGGTCGAAACTCTGCACAGCGAAAGCGCCCTTATACTTTTTCAGCAGATGGGCAAGGCGCTTTTCGGCGTCGGGCACGGCGGGCGACTCTTTCAGCTCTATAAAGAGCATGACTCGACCGCGGACGAGCTTTAGCACCTCGGTAAGAAGGGGTATACGCTCGCGGCTCTCGGCAAGGCGAAGCTTTTTGAGATCGGCATAAGAAGTATCGGCTATCTTGATGTCAAAACCGCACATACGACGGGCGTCGGCATCGTGAAAGACGACCATTTTTCTATCAGCGGTAAAGCGCACGTCAAGCTCTATTGCGAAACCGCGCTGAGCGGCAAGCTCAAAAGCGGCGAGCGAATTTTCGGGGACGCCCGTGCCGTGCAGACCGCGGTGGGCTATATATCTTGGAAATTCCATATAAAAGCATATCCTTTCTGACAAAATACATCACTACTATTATATATGCAAATAAACGGTTTGTCAAACGCCAAAAGAAAAAATAAGCGGCGGTATGCGCTTTAATGACAAAAAATTTATAGGGTCTTCACATTGTTATCACATATAGATAATATAATTAAAATATCTTTATGGCTATACTTACAGCCGTATGCAAAAAGAAAGGAATCTTCACTATGATAAAAAAAATATCCGCGCTTACTCTAGCGCTTATACTTGCGGCTGCGGCTCTTACGGGCTGCAATAAAAAGGACAACAACAGTTCATCATCGAGCGTGGACGTATCCTCGGCGGCTTCGCAGAGCACGACCGACTCTGCCGCGCAGCAGAACGCGCCCGACGCTAAGCTTGTGATAGACGGCAAAGAGGTAGACACCGACGGGCTGATAATATGCACGATAGACGGCCACGACGTCGACTTCGACACTTTCAGATATTACTATGAGAACACTCTTTCAGACCTGCAATCAAACTACGGCATAACTCTAGACTCGCTGAAAGACAGCAAAAACGGCTTTGAAAATCTGCTGAACCAGACTATCTCAGCTATCATGCAGGACTACGTTACCTACCGCGTTTGCGAGGACAACTCAGTAACGCTGACCGACGATGAGAAGAAAGAGAACGAGGACAAGTATAATGCAAGTCTGGAGCAGGCAGGCTCGGAAGAAAACTTTGAGCAGAGTTTAAAAAATTCATATCTGACTACGGAAGTTTACAAGAACAGACTGGAGCTTGCGGCGCTTTACGTCAAGGCTGAGAACGAGCTTTTCACCAACGAGGGCATTTACGCGACCAAAAAAGACGAATTCCGCGAGATAGCGCAAGACCCCGCTAAGTACGCCTGCGTCCGCACGATATACATACCCTACTGGTGTAAGACCGAGCTCAGCGACGACAGCACGGCTTCGGCTTACGATGGCTACTCGTTGGAGCAGAAGAACAACGTAAAGAAAGCGGCTTACGACGCGCTGAACGACGACGGCAGAGAAGAATCTAAGAAAGCGGCTAAGGAAGTCGCGGACGCCTGCCTGCAAAAGGTAAACGACGGCGAAGATTTCGACGATTTGCTCGACCAGTACAACTGGGATTCGCTTCAGGAAAGCTACACGGCGGGCGAATTCATGTCGCCGGACTCGAACTACGACTCTGACTACCTCGACGCGGTATTCTCGCTGAACGAGGGCGAAACGAGCGGGCTTATAGAAAACAAAAACTTCGGCTGGACGATAATCAAGAGAATGCCTATGGACATGGACTACGTTGAGGAAAACATCGACGAGCTGATAAAGAGCTACGATCTGCCGAAGCGCCAGCAGGTATATTCGGACATACTCGACAAGATGAAGGTAACATACTCCGACACATACCAGAAGCTGACCATAGACAGCATAACCTGATACGCCGCAAACTTACGAGGGTAGATTTTTGGACAGTTTACGATTTCAGGAAGCTTGTGAGGAGGTCATCGGCGTAAAGCGCGAGCGCAGCGGGATAGGCACGCTCAGCGAAAAAACGCTGCACGCCGTGCTGAAAAAATATCTCGAGCCGCACGCCGAGAACCACGAAGTGCCGCTGGGGAACTACGTTGCCGACATAATCGGCGAGAACGGCGTTATAGAGATACAGACAGGCTCATTCACACCGCTGCGCCCGAAGCTGGAAGTACTGCTGGACTGCACGGACGTAACGGTGGCTTACCCGATAGCGGAGGTGAAGTATATGCGGTGGATAGACCCCGAAACGGGCGAGGTATCGCCGCCGCACAAGTCGCCGAAAAAAGGCAGACCTTACGACGCATTTTACGAGCTGATAAAGATAAAATACACGCTCGACAACCCGCATATGCACTTCAAGATACTGATGCTGGAGCTTACGGAAACGCGCTGGCAGAACGGCAGGCGCTCGAAAGACCGCAAGCGCGGCTCGCAGAGGTGCGACCGAATACCTCAGCGGCTGACGGGCGAGATAGACCTGCTCTGCCCTGCCGACTACGATATGTTCATACCGCAGGGACTTCCCGAGAAATTCTGCATAAAAGACTTTGCGGCAAAAGCGGGCATATGCTACGACTTGGCGCAGATAGCCGTGAACATACTGACCTACTTAGGGCGGCTGGAACCGCAGGGCAAGAGCGGCAGAATGAAGCTTTTTTCGATAGCGTAAGTAACAACAATTGAGGATAATCAAAAGCGCTTTGGTTTTAGGATACCGAAGCGCTTTTTTTGCGGCAAAATTTACGCGCGGGCGCTTGACATAAAAAATAAATGCTGATATAATATTTATATGTGCTCTTAAAACAGGGCAGAAACATGAATTACAGAGATAATAATTCGGGAGGAACAAATAAATGCGCAGTAAAAAAATGCTGAAAAGAATATCGGCGGCGCTCTGCATGGTGGTATTCGTTTCGATACAGCTTTGCGGGATAACCGCCGAAGCTTTCAACTTCGAGCCGGTAAAGGGATACGACGAGGACGGCAACACTATACCGCTTTCGCTGTACTCGGAATCGGTATATATGTTCAACATGGACACGGGCGATGTGATAATAGACGTAAACAGCAACGAACAGCGCGTGCCCGCTTCGCTGACGAAAATAATGACGGCGATAGTGCTGCTGGACGAATTTGACGGCGACGAGAACAAGCTGAAAAGCACGAAATATTCGGCAGGCACGGAAGCTTTTGATGAGCTTTACGGCACGGGCGCTTCCACCGCAGACATTCAGCCTAACGAGGAAGTAACCTGCTACGACCTGCTCTGCGCGCTCATGCTGCCCTCTGCCTGCGAAGCCGCGAACATCATTGCGATAGGGGTGAGCGGCTCGCTGGACAAATTTGCAGACCGCATGAACGAAAAGGCGGAAGAGATAGGAATGGCGGACAGCCACTTCTCAAACGCACACGGACTTTCGGGCGACAACAACTACACCACCTGCGCGGACGTTGCAAAAATGTGCGTTTACGCGCTCGACAACTATCAGGTGTTCACCGACGTGGTATCTATGTACGACTACACCCTTGCGCCTACCACCGAACACCCTGACGGAACATACATCTACAATACGAACCAGATGCTTGCCAGCGACAGCCTTTACTACTACTCATACTGCCGCGGGATAAAGACTGGCACGCTTGACGCAGCGGGCAGATGCTTAGCCTCATACGCCGTGAACGACGGCGAAAGATACATGATAGTATCAATGGGTGCGCCGATGGAAAAGACGGCTGAGGACGTTACAAAGGGCGAGGAGAACCCCTCTTCGGTATACGCGGCGGACACGGTCTATTACAATCTCATCGACCACATAAATCTTTACGAATGGGCATTCAACTACCTTGCTGAAACAGAATTTGTTGACAAAAACAGCGAGCTTCGCGAGGTAAAGGTGGAATTTGGCGAGGGCAAGCGCGACTACGTAACCATAAAGCCCGCGGAGGGCTACACCAAATTCTGGCCGAGCTACATACCCAAAGACGAAGTGAAGCAAAGCATAGAGGTATACGACAACGTGGTAGCGCCCGTATACGCAGGTGACGAGCTGGGTATGCTCACGCTGACATACAAGGGCGAAACGATAGCCGAGATACCGCTTATCGCGACGGAATCGGTGAACCGCTCGCAGGCAGCGGCTAAAAAAGCGGTAGCAAAAGCCTTCCCGCACTCGACGGAATTTAAGATAGCGATTGCCGTTATCGTGATATTTACTGCCGGATCTACTGCTATTTACATAATGAATGTGCAGAAAAAGTACAGAAAGAAGTAAGCTGATAGGATATTTAATATAAAGTTCATTTTATTTATTAGAAATATTCATATCGTGTAAGTATAATGATTATTGTAAAGTTTAATATTTGAAATCCTTTGAGCAAAAGTAAGTAGCCTTTAAGTAGGTTTTCAGAGAGTATGCGGGTGGTGCGAGCATACAGCCGATGTTTGGGTGAATGGATTTGTGAGGAGCGTCGTGAAAAGCTTTTGGCCAAGTATCGATCGCCGCGTTTCCTGCGTTAGTGTGACAGGGTATATCTCTCTTCTGCAAAGAAACTGAGCGTACCTGCCGAGGCGGCAAAATCATTGCCGTAAAAATTGGGTGGCACCACGGTCTTATCGTCCCATAGCGTAACTGCTATGTGCGTTAAGGCCTTTTTTGATTTCAGAAAAAAATTTGGCGGATTTCCCGATTTTACTGCCCGAGATGATTAAATGGAGGTCATCGATATGCTGTATCCAAATATCGAACAAGTAAAAGAACTGCTGGGCGAGTACAAGAACGTACCTACTTTTTACGAGATACTCATCGACTCGTTCGCGCCGGTACACCTTTTCAACTGTCTGCACGAGCTGTATGAAAATTGCTTCATACTCGAATCGGTAGACAACAAAGACCAGTGGGGCAGATATTCGTACATCGGAATAGAACCGAAAAAAGAGATAACGCTGAACGACCACAAAGCTGTAATAAAGAGCAAGAACGGCGGCGAGGAGCACTTTGAAGTAAAAGACCCGATAGCTTTCTTCAACGAGATAATCGAGGAAAACAAAGCGCCAAAGTTCCCGAGCAGACCGAAGCTGACGGGCGGACTTATGGGATATTTCGCATACGACATGGTGAGATATTTTGAAAAGACGCTGACGAACGTGCCTTACGACGATCTAAAAATGCCCGACGCTCAGCTTTACTTCTTCGACAAGCTGGTAGCTTACGACCACCTGAGCAACAAGGCGGTCATCATACAGAACATCAACACGGCGGACGATGCTGAGAGCAAGTATGCAGAATGTGAGCAGACCGCAAAGAAAATAATCGAGCAGCTTCGCAACTACACGCGAAAGCCTAAGAAAACGGCAAAGACCTCCGGCAGCATAGAGGTACGCTCGAACATCACCAAAGAACAGTACATGGCTAACGTTGAGAAAGCTAAAGAGTACATCAAAAACGGCGATATATTCCAAATAGTGCCTTCACAGAGATTTGAAGTTTCAAACCCGCCCGACAGCTTCGACGTTTACCGTATGCTGAGGACTACGAACCCCTCGCCGTATCTTTTCTACTTCAAGGGCAAGGATTACGCATACGCGGGGGCTTCGCCGGAAATGCTGGTTTCTGTAAACAGCGGAACGGTGATCAACCGCCCGATAGCGGGAACTATAAAGCGCGGCGAAACTGAAGAGCAGGACGCAGCGAACGAAAAGCAGCTACTTAACGACCCGAAGGAGCGCGCCGAGCACACTATGCTGGTAGACCTCGGCAGAAACGACCTCGGAAAAGTATGCAAATTCGGCACGGTAAAGGTCACGGACTGCATGATAGTCGAGAAATACTCTAAGGTAATGCACTTAGTATCTAACGTAAAGGGCGAGCTTGCGGCGGACAAAAAGCCGATGGACGCGCTTATGGCGGTGCTTCCCGCGGGTACGCTTTCGGGTGCGCCTAAGGTAAGAGCTATGGAGATAATCGACGAGCTGGAGACCACAAAGCGCTGTCTGTACGGCGGCACGGTAGGCTACCTTGCATTCGACGGAAGCATAGACACCTGCATAGCTATCAGAACGGTGCTTTTCAGAAACGGCAAGGCATACGTTCAGGCAGGCGGCGGAGTAGTAGCCGACAGCGTGCCCGAGAACGAATATATGGAATCAGTAAACAAATCAATGGCGGTAGTGAACGCGATAAAGGAAGCCGCCGAACTTGACAATATATGATAAGGAGAAATTCATCATGGAAAAAGAAAACAATATCATCTTAACAGGCGACCGCCCCACCGGTGCTCTTCACCTCGGACACTATGTAGGCTCGCTGAAAAAACGCGTACAGCTGCAGAACACGGGCAAGTACGATGCATTCGTAATGATAGCAGACTTACAGGCGCTCACCGACAACGCCGAGAATCCCGAGAAGATACGCCAGAACATACTGGAAGTAACTCTCGACTACCTTGCGGTAGGGCTTGAGCCTGACAAGACGAACCTCTTCGTACAGTCGCACATACCAGCGCTTACCGAGCTGCCTATGTACTACTCGAACCTCGTTACTATGTCAAGGCTCGAAAGAAACCCCACGATAAAGCAAGAGATAAAGATGAGAAATTTTGAGCGCAACCTGCCCGTAGGCTTTATGACATACCCGATAAGCCAAGCGGCGGACATTACGGCATTCCGCGCGAAGTACGTTCCCGTAGGCGAAGACCAGCTGCCAATGCTGGAGCAGGCGCGCGAGATAGTATCTTCATTCAACCGCATTTACAAGTGCGACATACTGGTAGAGCCGGAAGCTATACTGCCCGACAACTCGACCTGCAACAGACTTGTAGGCACGGACGGCGGCACTAAGATGTCGAAATCGCTCGGCAACTGCATCTACCTCAAGGACGATGAAAAGACGCTGAAGCAGAAGATAATGTCGATGTACACCGACCCGACGCACATAAACGTTGCAGATCCCGGCCATACCGAGGGCAACCCCGTATTCATCTACCTAGAAGCATTCTCTACCGACGAACATTTTGCGGAATACCTGCCCGAATACAAGAACCTCGCCGAGATGAAAGAGCACTACGAGCGCGGCGGACTGGGCGATATGAAGTGCAAAAAATTTCTCAACTGCGTAATGCAGGAAATGCTCGCGCCTATACGCACACGCCGCGAAGAGTTCGCTAAAGACAAGGGCGAGCTGCTGAACATTCTGAAAAAGGGCACTGAAAAGGCGCGCGAAGTATCAGACGAAACGCTGGCGCAGGTACGCCGCGCGATAGGAATCGACTACTTCAACGACACGGAGTTCATCGAAAAATTCGTAAAGTGAGGACGATGAAAAAATGATACTTCTTATAGACAATTACGATAGTTTCACATACAATCTTTATCAGGCGCTGGGCGTGATGTACCCGCACATAGAGGTAAAGAGAAACGACGAGATAACCCTTGACGAGATAGAGAAGATGAAACCCGAAGCTATAATAATATCGCCCGGGCCCTGCTATCCTGCGCAGGCGGGAATTTCGGAAGAAGTTATCCGCACATTCAGCGGCATAGTGCCGATACTGGGCGTATGCTTAGGACATCAGGCGATAGCAGAAAGCTTTGGCGGAAAGATAGTTCAAGCTGAAAAGCAGCTTCACGGCAAGCAGACGGACGTAAAGATAGACACGGCAAGCCCCCTCTTTGCAGGACTTCCCTCCTCGATACCCGTAGCGAGATACCACTCGCTGATAGTAGAAAAAAGCTCGCTGCCCGAGTGCCTGAAAATAATCTCAGAGGACGCGGACGGACAGATAATGGGACTAAAGCACAAGGAGCACGCGACATACGGAATGCAATTCCACCCCGAGTCGATAATGACCGACAGCGGAATGACCATACTGGCGAACTTCCTGCGCATAGCTGGTATACAGCCCGACATGGCGGCAGCGCCCGCTATACCCGACGCGAAAAAGACCGAGCTGAAACCGCTAATCGCAAAAGCGGTAGAGGGCGAGCACCTCACGCAGGAGGAAGCGCGCCGCGCAGTAGACATTATAATGAGCGACCGCGCCACCAACGCGCAGACCGCCGCACTGCTGACGGCTATGCGCATGAACGTTGAGAACGCAGACGAGATAACGGGCTGCGCTATGGGCATGAGAGAGAAGATGACGACCGTACCGCACGAGCAGGAAGTGCTGGAGATAGTAGGCACGGGCGGCGACCTTGCGAACAGCTTCAACATCTCTACCACCTCGGGATTCGTCATCGCAGCCTGCGGTCAGGCTGTTGCGAAGCACGGCAACCGCAGCGTATCTTCAAAGAGCGGCGCGGCCGACGTACTGGAAGCGCTGGGCGTAAAGATAGCCTCTACCCCCGAAAAATCCTCCGCCTGCATTGACGAAACGGGCATATCCTTCCTCTTTGCGCAGAGCTACCACAAAGCAATGAAATTCGTAGGCCCTGTAAGAGCGCAGATAGGCATACGCACGGTATTCAACATCTTAGGCCCTCTTGCGAACCCCGCGAACGCCGAGTACATGGTAGTAGGCGTATACGAAGACAGACTGCTGGAGCTGGTAGCGAACGTACTGAAAAACCTCGGCGTAAAGCGCGCCCTCGTTATCCGCGGCAGCGACGGACTGGACGAATTCTCGATCTCGGCGCACACGAACGTTTTTGAGATCAGAAACGGCGAGATCACGAGCTACGAGGTAACGCCCGAATCGGTAGGCTTAAAGCGCGCGACTAAGGCTGAGATAGTAGGCGGCACGGCTGCAGAGAACGCAGAGATTACCCGCGGGATACTCAGCGGAAAGATCACGGGAGCGAAGCGCGACATAGTACTGCTCAACTCGGGCGCGGCGCTCTACACCTGCGGCAAGGCTGAGAGCATAGCAGAGGGCGTAAAGATAGCTGCGGAAGCGATCGACAACGGCGCGGCTATGGAAAAACTGAACGCAATGATAGAATTTACGAACAGGGACTAAGCGCATGATATTAGACGAAATAATCACACACAGAAAAGAGCAGCTTGCGCGCGAGAAAGCGAAGATCGGCGAGGGCGAGATGAAAAAACTCGCCGAGAAAGCGCTGAGCGAGCGCACTCCCCTTTCGCTGGCGGCGGCGCTGAAAAAGCCAACGCTGAGCTGCATATGCGAAGTGAAAAAAGCATCGCCCTCGAAAGGGCTGATACGCCCCGACTTCCGCCCCACAGACTTTGCGAAAGAGTACGAAGCGACAGGCGCGAACGCTATCTCATGCCTTACGGAGGAGCACTATTTTCAAGGTTCATCGCAGTATCTCGCCGACATACGCAAGGCGGTGAAGATACCGATACTGCGCAAGGATTTTATATTTGACGAATATCAGATATTTGAAGCGGCGGCGATAGGCGCGGACACGGTACTGCTGATAGCCGCGGTGCTCGAACCGCAGAGGTTCGCCGAGCTTTACAAATTAGCGGGCGAACTTGGGCTGAGCGTGCTTTGCGAAGTGCACAACAAGCAGGAGATGCAGGCGATAAGCTTCATCGAGCCTGAGATACTGGGCGTGAACAACCGCGACCTCAAAACTTTCAACGTTGACCTTACCACCGTACAGCGGCTAAGACCGCTCGCGCCCGCGAACGCGGTATTCGTTTCGGAAAGCGGCATACGCAACAACGCCGACATGAAAACTGTACGCTCGCTTGGCGCGGACGCGGTGCTCATCGGCGAAACGCTTATGCGCAGTGAGAGCATTGGCAAAACGCTGGCGGCGCTGAGAGAGGGCGTTTAAATGAGCGCGCTGAAGATCAAGATATGCGGTATGCGGCGGCGCGAGGACATCGGCTATATCAACCGATGGCGCCCCGACTACGCGGGGTTCATACTTAGCAGAGGGTTCAAGAGAAGCGTAGCTTTCGACGATTTCCGCGGGCTGAGGGATATGCTGGACGGCGGGATAAAATCCGTGGGAGTATTCGTGAACGAGCCGCTCGAAAGCCTCGCAAGATACTGCGATATGCTGGACGTAATACAGCTTCACGGCGACGAGGACGCGGAGTACATCGAAAAACTGCGCGGGATATGCGACGGCGCTGAGATATGGAAAGCGGTGCGCGCAAAAAGCCCCGACGACATCGAAAGCGCGTGCAAGCTGCCCGCCGACAAGCTGCTGATAGACAGTTTCAGCGAGAAGCAGTACGGCGGCACGGGCAAAAGAGTAGACCTCGAAATATTTGACAAAGTGAATATAGATAAGCCATTCTTCCTCGCGGGGGGGCTTACGGCGGAAAACGTTTGCGAAGCCGCCGACCGCGTGAACCCTTACGGGGTGGACTTTTCCAGCTCGGCAGAGGTGAACGGATACAAGGACGAAAACAAGATACGCGAGATAATAGAAACTATCAACAACTACCTGAAAGAAGGATAACTGATGGGAAATATCGGAAGATTTGGTCAGTACGGCGGGCAGTATGTGCCTGAGACCGTAATGACCGCGGTGCACGAGCTGGAAGCGGCTTATGCGAAATACAAGTACGACCCCGAATTTATAAGCGAGCTGAAAGAGCTTTACCGCGACTACGCGGGCAGACCCTCGATGCTCTACTACGCTGAGAAAATGACGAAAGACTTAGGCGGCGCTAAGATATACATCAAACGCGAAGACCTCAACCACACGGGTTCGCACAAGATAAACAACGTACTGGGACAGGTGCTTCTCGCCAAAAAGATGGGCAAGAAGAGGATAATCGCTGAAACCGGCGCGGGACAGCACGGAGTAGCTACGGCTACGGTATGCGCGCTTTTCGGGCTGGAGTGCGAGGTATACATGGGCGCTGAGGACTGCCGCAGACAATCGCTGAACGTATACAGAATGAATCTGCTGGGCGCGAAAGTAAATGCGGTAGACAGCGGCACGGCTACGCTGAAAGACGCTATAAACGAGGCTATGCGCGACTGGTGTTCTAACATCGACACCACTTTTTACTGCATCGGCTCGGTAATGGGCCCGCACCCATACCCCGCTATGGTGCGTGATTTCCAGAAAATAATCTCGGAAGAGATAAAGAGCCAGCTTGCTGAGCGCGAAGGCAGACTTCCCGACTGCATAGTAGCCTGCGTAGGCGGCGGCTCGAACGCTATGGGCGCATTTTACAACTTCATCGAGGACAAGAGCGTGCGGCTGGTAGGCGCGGAAGCGGGCGGCCTGGGCATAGACACCGAAAAGCACGCAGCGAGCATGGCTAAAGGCACGTTGGGCATATTCCACGGAATGAAGTCGATATTCTTACAGAACGAATACGGACAGATAGACCCCGTATACTCGATCTCGGCGGGTCTGGACTACCCCGGCGTAGGCCCTGAGCACGCATATCTGCGCGAAACAGGCAGAGCGGAATATATACCGATAACCGACGAGGAAGCGGTATGCGCTTTTGAATATCTCTCAAAGACCGAGGGAATAATCCCCGCGATAGAGTCATCGCACGCGGTGGCGGCGGCGCTGAAAATAGCGCCCACCATGAGCAAAGATCAGATACTTGTCATCAACCTCTCGGGCAGAGGCGACAAGGACGTTTATTCGATAGCAAGATACAGGGGGGTAGACGTAGTTGAAGAATAGGATAGACAGCTGTTTCGAACAGCTAAAGGCAAAGGGCGAGAAGGCGCTGATAACATTTGTTACCTCGGGCGACCCCGACCTTGAAACAACAGAAGAATGCGTGCTGGAGATGCTTGACAAAGGCGCGGACATAATAGAGTTGGGCGTGCCATTCTCCGACCCGATAGCCGAAGGCCCTGTAATACAGATGGCTTCGCAGAGAGCGCTTCGCGGCGGCGTAACGCTGGATAAGATATTCGACATGGTAACGCACCTGCGCACAAAGACCGACAAACCGCTTCTGCTGATGATGTACATCAACACTATATTCAAGTACGGCACTGAGAAATTCTTCGAAAAATGCCGCGACCACGAGATCGACGGCGTGATAGTGCCCGACCTGCCATTTGAAGAGCGCGACGAGATAGCCGAAACTGCCGACAAGTACGGCGTATACAAGATAAATTTGGTAGCGCCTACATCTGCCGACAGAGTAGCTATGATAGCTGCGGAATCGAAAGGATTTCTGTATGTAGTATCGTCGCTGGGCGTAACGGGTTCGCGCAGCGAGATAACCACCGACTTCGACAAGTTGCTAGCGCCGATAAAGGGAAAATCGCCCGTACCGTACTGCATAGGCTTCGGAATATCCAACGCCGAGCAGTCGGCTAAGATGGCTTCTTACAGCGACGGAGTTATAGTAGGCAGCGCGATAGTTCGCACGATAAACGAAAACCCCGGAGCGGAAGCGCAGAAAGCGGGAGAGCTTGCGGCTGCGCTGAAAGCGCCTTTGAGAAAGTAACCAAATAATACGGTGGCAGAGTCTTTGCGAAAGGGCTTTGCCGCTTTTTTATGCGTTCGAGAGAGGTTAATTCGTGTTCATAAAATATTTACAAATAAAATGCGACGAAAAAGCCCTTGATCTTGCACAAAGGTTTCCGCGCGGTAACTATGCCACAAAATTGTGCCTACTTTACAGCATTGCGAAAGTGTGTTAAGATAAGATCACAGAAAAGATCAGGCGCGCAGATCTTCCGAAAACACAAAGATTTTTCAGGAGGTATAAGACCATGAACAAAAACGCATTTGAAACAGTAAAGCTCGCAAATGGCGAGGTAAACGTATATGACTTCGGCGCAGTAAAGCTGCACGCATACAAGACTAACGACCCCATCGACGACGAAGTATTCATCATAGAGAAAAACGGCAAAGCCGCGGTGATAGAGTCGCCATGCTTTTTCGACAACAACACCGAACTTGAGGAATATCTGAAAGACCTCGAGGTAGAAGGCGTGTTTATAGCTTACCACGCGGCAGGCGGCACTTTCCTGCCCGACGTGCCTAAATATTCGACTGCGAACGCGGTGGAATACTCGGCTAACGGCGGCGGAAAGACGCTGATAACCAACTTCACGGCGGCTTTCGGCGAAAGCTTTGACAAGAGCGTGCACAAGACGACGAACATCATCGGCGAGGGCAGCGTGAACATCAGCGGGATAGAATTCATCATCACGCAGACGGCTGAGGCTTTCGACATCGAGATACCCGAGATCGACGCGGTATACACGCATATGCTGGGTCACGACTGCCACTCGATAGTTGCGGGAGCTGCGCACGCGGACGCGATCATCGCGCAGCTTAAAGGCTATATCAACAAGAACATAGGGCTGATACTCACCTCGCACTACACGCCCGAAGACCTCAAGGACGCTCAGACCAAGATAGACTATCTGGAAGAGCTGAAAAAGCTGGCTGCCGAGAGCATGGATGCAGAAAGCTTCAAGGCAAAGGTTCAGGAGCGCTGCGCAGGATACAGCGGCGGCAACTACCTCGACATGACTGCGGGATTTTTCTTTGCGCAGTGAATAACCGGATAAAATATGCGCATAGACTGCCGCGGGACAAAAACTCGCGGCAGTTTTTTTGCTATTATCAAATAAATCGCGGCGCAGGGCTTGCATATTTGATAGAAATGTGTTATAATAAAGAATATTATGCGTTAATTTTACGATAGTAAAATGATATAGCGAAGGGAGTTTTTTTGTGACACAATCTGTATTATGCATACTGATAGCCATTCTGGTCTACATGGCGGGAATGGTAATAATAGGTGCTGTATACTCGAAGAAAAACAGCAGCGTCCACGATTTCTACTTGGGCGGCAGAAAGCTTGGCCCGATAGTTTCGGCCATGAGCGCCGAAGCTTCTGACATGAGCAGCTACCTGCTTATGGGTCTGCCGGGACTTGCCTACATAAGCGGCTGCGCGGAGGTAGGCTGGACGGCGATAGGCCTTGCGATAGGCACATACCTAAACTGGCTTCTAGTAGCCAAAAGGCTGCGAATCTACTCGCACCGCTGCGGCAACTCGATAACCATACCCGACTTTTTCTCAAACCGTTTTCGCGACGACAAGCACGTTATAATGGGTATCTCGGCGGCGATAATACTGATATTCTTCGTGCCTTACACCGCTTCGGGCTTCTCAGCCTGCGGCAAGCTTTTTAATCAGCTTTTCGGCTGGGACTACCACATGGCTATGATAATCAGCGCAGTGATCATAATCGCTTACACCTGCCTCGGCGGATTTTTGGCGGCGAGTTTCACTGACCTTATCCAGAGCATAGTTATGACCTCGGCGCTGGTAGTGCTCGTAATTTACGGCGTGCACACGGCGGGCGGCTTTGACAGCGTAATGGAAAACGCAAAGGGCATACAGAACTACCTAAGCTTCACCCAGACCCGCACGGCGGAGGGAGAGCTTATACCATACGGCGGACTGAGCATAGTTTCCACCCTGGCGTGGGGACTCGGCTACTTTGGTATGCCGCACATACTGCTGAGATTTATGGCGATAGACGACAAAAACAAGATCAAGATCTCGCGCCGCATAGCTTCCATATGGGTAGTTATCGCGATGGGCGTTGCGATATTCATCGGCATAATCGGCAGAGCGCTCAGCGCTAACGGCACCATCGAGCAGCTTACCACCTCTTCCGAATCTGAGACGGTAATACTCAAGATCGCCACCGTACTCAGCAAGCACGGCGTAGCGGCGGCACTGGTGGCAGGACTTATCTTCGCAGGAATACTCGCCTGCACGATGTCCACCTCAGACTCGCAGCTTCTCGCGGCATCATCCAGTATGTCTGAGAACCTGATGAAAGGCGTATTCAAGATAAAGATGACCGAAAAGCAGTCGATGCTGGCGGCGCGCGCGGTACTGCTGATAATCGCGGTACTGGGAATAGCGCTGGCATGGGACAGCAACAGCTCGGTATTCCGCGTAGTATCATTCGCATGGGCGGGCTTCGGCGCGACATTCGGCCCCGTAATGCTGACAGCGCTTTTCTGGAAGCGCACCAACAAGTACGGCGCTATCGCAGGAATGGTAACGGGCGGCGTAATGATATTCGTATGGAAATTCGGCATCAGCAAGCTCGGCGGCGTATTCGCCATCTACGAGCTGCTCCCCGCTTTCATACTCGCGCTGGCTGTAATAATCATCGTTTCGCTGGCTACCAAAGCCCCCGACGAAGAGATAGTTGCAGAATTTGAAGCTGTACGTGCTGAGATGAAAGAATAAAATCAAAAATAAATCGACCACGCAGGAGATGAAAAATGCTCTTGCGTGGTCTTTTTTTATGCACCAAAATATGAATATTTACAATTTGATTGTTTCAAGTTTATAATATTTTGCTCTTTAAAATAGTCTTAAATAAGTGGACAGATAGTCTGTTATGATAATCAAATATCAAGTAAAGGGGAAAAGAATATGAATCACAACTTGAAAAAAACGATCTCATTCGCGGCAGCGGCGGTAATGCTTTCGGCGGGATCGCAAAGCGCTTTCGCCGAGGAGGCGGTGTTTCTCGAAAGCTCGCAGGAGCAGACGGTATCGGGCGAAGAGTATGAACCTGCCGAGCCGATAGACGATTTAATTATCGACGACAGCTCAGCGGAGAACTCATCGGCGGCTGAGAGCGATGAAAGCTATAACAGCTATGACAGTTACGATAGCGCAGAGGAAAGCATTGCCGACGAGCAGCAGGCGCAGGAGAGCGAGCCTATCTACATTGCAGCCGTCAGCGCGCCGACGCTCAGCATATAAAAGACGAACAAGACCACGATAAGGATAGCATGGAACACGCAGGAGTGCTATTCGTACATCGTAGAAAGGCGGCTGAACGGCGGCAATTAAGAGTTGCTAGCGATTGTGCTGAACAAGCCGAACCAGGACAAGCTGACATATACCGACAAAAATCTTAGATATGGTGATACAGCCGCATACCGCGTGCGCGCGTGCGTTGTGAACGACGGCAAGACAGAGTACAGCAAGTATTCAAACGTGGTGAAATTTAAAGCGAAGCTGGATACGCCTAAGCTGAACGCGACAAGATCGGGACTTTACGCAGCTACTGTAAAATGGAAGTCGGTAAAGGGCGCGGGCGGCAATACTTATACGGGCGAAGCGAGCGACGCCAAGACCTGCAAGACAAAATAATTACTGAATAAGAAAGACCGTCGAGGGAAACGAACCTCGGCAGTCTTTTGCACTTTATCAGCAATATTTTTCATCGGTGTACCACTTTTTCAGCGTTTGCTCGGCGAGCTTGCCGTAAACGGTGAAATCGCGGTTTTCCTTAGCCTTTTCTATCGGCGGGAGCATAGCTTTCCAATCCCACCAGAAGTAGCCGCAGAACCATTCGCGGTCTATCGACTCAGAGATAGCGGCTTCGTAAAAATCAGCCTGTTCCTGCTCGTCGAGCACGGCTTCTGGGCGGTATTTGAAATCCCAGGGGTAGCGGGTACAGCCGCTCTCGTTGCGCACGCCTATCTCGGCAAACATTATCGGGCGGTCATAATGGCGATGCATCTCTTCGAGCTTATCGGCAATGCCACGCCAGACCTCTTTCATATGCGCAAGACCCGTTTCGCTCTCGGAAGTGCAGGGGTAATACGCCGAAACGCCGATAACGTCAACAGCCGAGAGCCAATCGAAGCGAAATTCATCGCCGTGATTTATATTGTGCATAACTATTCCGCTGTAGACCTCACGGACGTCGGCGATTAGCTTTTTGCAGTAATCCGACTGCTTATCCATGCCAGCCATCTCGCAGCCGGTGCAGAGCATTTCACAGCCGGTGCGCTCGGCTATCTCGGCGTAGTGCAGCATAAAGCGGGTATAGCTCGCGAACCAGCGTTCCCAGTAGGCGGGGTTTTCGGGCGGGAAATCTATACGCGCGCGCCACGAGCGGTCAAGGCAATCGACCATAGGCTTCAAGCAGACTTTCAGCCCCAGTGACTTAGCTTTCTTTATCGCGAAGATAACGTCGTCGTCGGTTTGAGTTCTGCCGAAAAGCGAGAACACGCTGAGCGAATAGTAGGTTTCCTGAAAACAGTTGACGGGTATACAAATCCAGTTCAGACCATTAGCGGCGAGAAGCTCCATCGAGCGCTCGGCTTCGGGGGTCTGAAAAGCGCCGCTGCCCGAGAAAAAGCCCCAGGTGTAGCCCTTACAAAACAAGTCTTTATTCATAAAATTTTCCTCCACTACTTTTTTCGGAATATCAGAATATCAAAGCCGCACTCGGTATCCAGCGTTTGCAGAGCGCTTAGGCGTTCCCTGCCCTCGGCGGGGGTCTTGTAGTAGTACGGCGTCATGGCGAAGAGGTTCATAATATCGGCGTTAGTTTCGAGCGTGATGTTGTACTCTATACGCTGCGAGCCGCAGGGCGCAAAGCTTTTCAGCCCGTACTCATTCGGCTTATTGAGATAAGGCTTTTCGTAGAGCACCGACTTCATGCCGAAGAGGTGTATCGGCGAGGGGCAGACTATTACTAGCTTGCCGCCTTTTTTGAGCACGCGTGCGTATTCATCGTTGGAAACGGGCGCGAAAGTGCATATCAGCGCATCGGCGCAGCGGTCAGGAAAAGGCAGCTCAAAGCCGGAAGCGGCGGCGTAATGAACGTTTTCAAGCCCCAGCAGCTTCGCCTGAGAAGCGCCGTGCTTTACGGCGTTTTTGGAAATATCCACGCCGTAAAGCTGAGCCTGCGGCAGGCGTCGGGCGTAGATATTGGTGTAATACCCATCGCCGCAGCCGCTGTCGATAACAGCAGCCTGCTTATCGCCGACAATATCCGCCAGCACATCGGCGGCGGAGTTCGCGAGCTTTTCATAATACCCGCGCGAGAGAAAATCGGTGCGCGCCTTTACCATCATAGCGTTATCCCCCGCAGTTTTGGGGTTGCGGTGAGATGAGGTGAGCAGGTTGACATAGCCTTGCGCGGCGGTATCGAACCTATGGCCTTTCTTACAGCAAAAGCCTTTTTTATTCTCTTTCAGCGGCGAACCGCACACGGGGCAGATATACACGGCTGTTCCCTCCAACAAAAAAATGCTTGTGATATATAAAAATATGAAACTGATATTCGTTTATTGCAAAAAACATCATATCAATGAATTATACCACACATTGCCGTGATTTGCAAGCACGTTTACAAAATTTTCGCATTTACTACACACTATAATTGATATATCGGCGCAGAAATTTTTGAAATAGTGAAATGGTACAGAAATGCGCTTTAAATTTTGTAGAATAATACATAGAAATTTTTCGTGGAATTTGATATAATTAAGGTACAAGTATGTTTTTAAAACAGGAGTATGCCATGAAAGATATAAATTTTAACAGACGAACCAAGAGAGCGGCGGCGGCGCTGATCTGCTGCGCTGTGACGGCAACGGCTATGAGCGGCTGCTATCTGCTGCCCGACGAGGAAGAAGTACTCGCCGCGCCTACCGTAAAAGCGAGCGAAGTGACCTACACCACCGTTACCGCGAAACGCAAGACGCTGGAGAAAAAGATAGTAAACAGCGGCACGGTAAACAGCGAGAAGCAGTACAACCTTTCATACGAAACGCAGGGCGGAACTATCAGCAAATTCTACGTTCACGCGGGCGACAAGGTGAAAAAGGGCGACAAGATCTGCGAGATAGACACTAAGGACATAGAGTACCAGATAGCTATGAAAGAGCTTGACCGCAAGCGCGCTTTTCTGTACACCGAGGTGCTTTACGACAACGGCGCTACGCAGTCGGAGTACGACAGAGCGTATGTAGACGTAGAAAAACTGGACATAGAGCTGCAAAAGCTTTACGATCAGCGGGACGGCGCGGTGCTTACAGCGCCAGCGAGCGGCACGGTATCCGCGCTGGCGGACGTGCGCGTGGGCGACTACGCAAACCCCGGACAGACCATCGCGACGATAATGCAGACGAAAAATCTTTACATAGCCATAAAGCCGAACGACTGCACTGAATTCACCATCGGCAGAAAGGTGCAGATACGCCTTGACGAAGACTACTACGAGGGCGAAGTTTTCATGAACCCCGACGAGCTGGCAGACTACATGGAAAAGCAGAACGAGAGCCACGATAAGCTCGAACAGGGCGGGATAGATTACGAAGCCGAGATGGTATACGTCCGCTTTACCGAAGACCCGCCTTCAGACGCGGTAGGTCAGCTTGCAGACACTATACTGGTGCTCGACACGGCTGAGAACGCTATTTGCGTATCGAACAACCTTATCAAAACAGTAGACGGCGAGAAGGTAGTTTATGTACTGAAAGACGGCGAGAAGACAGCCGTGCCCGTCGAGATAGGCTTGCAGACAGGCTCGCAGTCGGAGATAACCTCTGGTATAAACGAGGGCGATGAGCTTGTGATACGCTGAGCCATTGAGATAAGGAGAACATAGTAAAATGCTTACACTGCTACTGCGCAAGATGCGCAACACAAAGTGGATGGTGCTGTGTCTGCTCATCGGCTTCATAATGGCTGCGGCTATGACGAGCACCATACCTATATACATGAACGCCTCGCTCCAGCGTATGCTGGTAAAGGACATGGAGAGCTACCAGACGGAAAACAACGTTTACCCCGGCGAATTCAGCGCCGAGCACGACGTAACGCTAGACATACCCGCCGAGAAACAGCGGCAGGAGATAGAGAAAGTTCAGAATATAGTGCAGAACGGCTACGACGAGATGGGCTGTCCTGCGAAATACGACAAGACATTTATTTCAGACACATATCTGTACGTCACCTCGATAGACGTTTCAGAGGGCAAATCGGCTTCCCGCCTCTCGCTTTCGGCAATGAGCAACTTTGACGACAAGATAGAGATAAAATCGGGCAGGATGTATAAGCCGGGCAAGCGCAGCGACGGCGTTTACGAATGTGTAGCTACTGAAAAAGCGCTGAAAGTTTCAGAGCTTGCCATGAACACCGTTTACGAGATAGGCAACGTTTTCGGCGCGGACAAGACCATAAAGATAGAGATAGTCGGCATATTCGACGTAAAGGACGGCTGCGAGGCATACTGGGCCGAGGGCTTAAGCGGATACGTTTCAAACATGTTCACCGACTACGATACCATGTACGGCGAGATACTCGACACGGGCGCTGTGAACGTTTCTGAGATGGCTGTTCGCTACGCTATGGACTACCCGAACATGGATATGAACGGGCTGGGCGGAATAAGCGAGCGAATCAGCGAGCAGGAGCGCATATTTGACGAAAACGACATTACGCTCTCGCTGCCCGCGAAAAGCATATTCACCGATTATGCGAGCCGCGCTTCGCAGCTTAGGAACACACTTTGGCTTTTGCAGATACCCGTAATGCTGATGATACTGGTATACCTCTTTATGGTATCGCAGCTAAATATCGAGCAGGAGCGCAACGAGATAGCGGTATTCAAGAGCCGCGGCGCGAGCAGAGGACAGATAATATTCATATACGCGCTGGAATCGCTGCTGCTGGGCGCTGTGACGGCTGTTGCCGCGCCTTTTGCGGGACTTGGACTTTGCAAGATACTCGGCGCTTCAAACGGCTTCCTCGAATTTGTAAACAGAAAATCGCTGCCCGTAAAGCTGGCGCTCGACGCATTCATCTACGCGCTGGCAGCGATAGTAGTATTCTTCGTGACCACCATGGCGCCGATAATCCCCGCCACAAAGACCACGATAGTAGAGCACAAGCAGTCGAAAGCGAAAAAGCGCAAGCTGCCGTTATGGGAAAAGCTATGCCTGGACTTCATACTGATAGGCGGCTCGGCAGCGTGGCTCATCTACTACAACAAGCAGCAGGCAGACGTTATGGCCGAGGGAGGCGGAGAAGCGCAGGCTATAAACCCGATGATGTTCGTAGCTTCTACGGCGTTCATACTCGGCTGCGGGCTATTTATAATAAGGATACACCCGCTGATAATCAGACTTATCTCTAAGATATTCAGCCGCGTGCTTTCGCCTTCGGCGTATGTTTCGTTCAACAACATAGGCAGAACAGCTTCAGGCAAAGAAAGATTTCTCATGATATTCCTGATACTCACCGTTTCACTTGGACTGTACTTTGCCAACACAGCACGCGCCCTCAACCGCAACGCTGAGGAAAGAGTTTCATATGCGATAGGCGCTGACGTGGTGATGCAGGAGCAGTGGGAGAATACATCGGGCGAAAACAGAGCCTCTGACGCGGCGCAGAAAGCCGACGAAGCGCTGGCGAAATTCAATGCGCAGAAGAGCGGCTCGACGCAGGACACTGCCGCCGACAGCTCTGACGAGAGCGAAGACAGCGAGAGCGTTATACAGTACACCGAACCGCCGATAGAGCGGTACGAAAAGCTTGCGGGCGTAAAGAACGTAGCAAGAGTTTTCGTGAAAGAGGGCATTACTGTACAGAGCGACAGGATGAGAGTTCCCGCCGTGCAGAAAAACACGGGCAAGCGCGGTTTTGAGGACGACTACAAGACAGACTACGAGATAGCGGCGAACGAAGCGGACTCGAAAAGCTCTTCAAACACAACGTCAAACGTTAATCTGATGGCGGTGTCGCCGGGAGAATTTTCTAAGGTATGCTGGTTTGCCGACAGGCTGCTTCCCGTTCAGATAAACAACTACCTCGAAGCGCTGAGCGAATATCAGCAGGGCATAATACTCTCGACCGCATTCCGCGACACATACGGCTTGAAGCAGGGCGACACGGTGAACGTGAGCTGGGGTGCTAACGACAGCTTTGAAGCCACGGTGCTGGCGTTCGTAGAATACTGGCCCTCGATGAATCCGTATGACGTTGCAAAGGACGGCACATACATGAATTTCGCGGTGATGAACCTCGATTACGTCAACGTAATGACGAACATCGAGCCGTATCAAGTATGGATAAACATGGAGGACGGCGCGCTGACGGAAGACCTCTACAAGTCGATAGAAGAATCTGACATAGAGCCTACACTGCTGCGCGTGGCGAGTCAGGAGATAATCACCGAGAAGAACGACCCGATGCTGCAAGGCATGAACGGCGCACTGACGCTGGGCTTTATAATCATCATGATAATGTGCATAATCGGCTTCCTGATGTACTGGATACTCTCGATAAAGAGCCGAACGCTGCAATTCGGAATAATGCGCGCGATGGGCATGAAATACCGCGAGATAATCGCGATGATAATGTACGAGCAGCTGCTTGTTTCGGGCGCGGCGATATTTGCAGCGATATTCATAGGCGGTATCGCGAGCGACCTATTCGTGCCGCTGTTCCAGTATCTGTACAGCCGCGAGGAGCAGGTACCGGGATTTGTGGTGATACCGCAGCGCAGCGACTACCTGAAAGTTTACGCGATAATACTCGTGATGCTGCTGATCTCGCTCGCCGTACTGGGCAGGCTGATACAGAAGATAAACATTTCAAAGGCGCTGAAACTCGGCGAAGATTAAGCCTTAACAAAAAATTTACAAAGCTTTCGAAACAGTTTTCGTACTTTTTCGGAAGCTTTTTTACTGTACAAAAGTCGGCGTCGGCTAAAAAAGCATTATACGTTCAAATAATAGATGTATGAAACCGACATTTTCAAATAAAGTTTCATATTTTAATATCAAGAAAAACCCATGCACAAACATATCCCCGCGCGGAACGATCTATTTGTGTAAAAACGCCAAAAAACAAGATGGTAATTCGTGCGAAATGTATATTGAAAAAATCACGAAAATTTAGTATTATAGTAATATCGGATATGTGTATATTCAGTTATAACAAGCATGAAAACGTTTCCTAAAACTTTTCGGCGCGCTGAAAAAGCACCTGCCGACCGATCACAGATCACTATGATTAATTTTTTTATTGGAGGAACTAAAATGGAAAAAATCAAAAAGATCACTGCCGCTATTCTCGCTATGTCTTTAGCTTGCGGCATGATGGCTTCCTGCGGAGATTCTAACGACAGCAAGGACGATTCCAAGACCGAGATCAAAGTTGCTGAGTCTACTGCTGCGGCTGACGAGAGCACCGCTGATGAGAGCGCTGCCGATGAGAGCGCTGCTGCTGATGAGAGCGCTGCTGCTGATGAGAGCGCTGCTGCAGAGCCTGCAAGCACCTACACTCCTCAGTATGAATATCAGGGCTACGACGCTTTCCTTATGTTCGGAGATACCAACTGGTTCTGGGGCAACTGGAAGGGTCAGGGCAACGTACATAACGAGTCTGACTTTGACGAGACTGATCCCGGATCTTACGGCTACGGCGTTGACGCTGACATCGTAGGCGACGGCGAGTACACTGTTGCTATCACCAAAGATTCTATAGCCGGCAACAACGGTTACACCAACCCCAACATGGACGCTAATCTTGGAACTGACTCCCCTGCTACCGGTACAGTAGTATTCTGCGTAGATATTATCGGTATCTGCGACGGCAACAAGATTTCCGGCAAAAACAAGGAGACCGGCGAGTGGGAAGTTTCTGCTAACGAAAAGAACAAGCTCAAAGAGGGCGACAACCACTACGATAACAGCACCATCGGCGACTACGATATTGAGAACCTCAAAGTAGAAGTAACCTCTATCAAGTGCGACGGCAAGGAAGTTGAATTCGACGCAAGCAAGATCAGATACGGCAACATCGAGGACAACAACAACTGCTACAGAATCGAGATATACAACTCCTACGGTTCTACCGCAGAAGATCCTGCATTTGATCCGCTCACCGCTATCAACTTTGCAGAGTCGCTGGAAGTAACCTTCACCATCGAGGGTCTTGGCGAAGTTAAGACTTTCCCCGAAGTTGACGCTTTTACTCCCGCTCAGTAATTTGAACTGAATATGATTTATCCGCTGATCGGCAAAAGTCGGTCGGCGGATTTTTTATATGTATGAAAAAATGCGCATAAAAAAGAACGCTGCGATATGCTCACAGCGTTCTTATTATTTATCGGGTTGACGTTTGAGGAATTAGTACATTCCGCCGCCCATTCCGCCTGCTGCGGCAGCCATAGCAGCATCAGCCTGCGGGTCTTTAATATCAGCAACAAGGCTCTCAGTGGTGAGCACCATTGCAGCTACGGAAGCAGCGTTCTGCAGCGCGCTTCTAGTGACCTTAGTCGGGTCAACGATACCTGCGGGTATCATATCAACATACTCTTCAGTGTAAGCGTTAAAGCCGTAGCCGACCTTTCTGGAGCGAATGATCTTGTCGATGATAACGCTGCCCTCAAGACCTGCGTTCTTAGCGATCTGGCGAACAGGCTCTTCAAGCGCTCTCAGAACTATCTGAGCGCCAGTCTTTTCGTCGCCGCTGAGCTTGTCGCAAACCTTCTTAACGGTCGGGATAGCGTTGATAAGAGCCGTACCGCCGCCTGCTACGATGCCCTCTTCTACGGCAGCCTTAGTAGCAGCCAGAGCGTCCTCTATACGCAGCTTCTTTTCCTTCATCTCAACTTCGGTAGCAGCGCCGACCTTGATAACAGCTACGCCGCCGGAAAGCTTAGCAACTCGCTCCTGCATCTTCTCTCTGTCGAAATCAGAAGTGGAGTTTTCGATCTGAGCCTTGATGTTAGCGATCCTAGCCTTGATGTCCTCGCTCGCTCCTGCGCCGTCAACGATGATAGTGTTCTCTTTCTGAACAACTACCTGACGAGCCTGACCGAGCTGGTCGATGGTGGTATCAGCAAGCTCAAGACCGAGGTCGGAAGTGATGACCTGACCACCGGTGAGGATAGCGATGTCCTGAAGCATTTCCTTTCTTCTGTCGCCGAAGCCGGGAGCCTTGATAGCTACGCAGGTGAAAGTACCTCTCAGCTTATTAAGGATAAGGGTGGAGAGAGCCTCGCCCTCAACGTCTTCAGCGATGATGAGCAGCTTCTTGCCCATCTTAACGATCTGCTCGAGAAGCGGCAGCAGATCCTGAATATTTGCGATCTTCTTATCAGTGATAAGAATGTAAGCGTCGTCGAGAACAGCCTCCATCTTATCGGTATCGGTGACCATGTAAGGCGAGAGGTATCCGCGGTCAAACTGCATGCCCTCTACTACCTCGCTGTAAGTTTCAGCGGTCTTAGACTCCTCAATGGTGATAACGCCGTCAGAAGTTACCTTTTCCATAGCCTCTGCGATAAGCTCGCCGACCTTTTCATCAGCGGAAGAAACAGTAGCTACGCGGGCAATATCCTCGCTGCCCGAAACGGTCTTAGAATTAGCGATGATGGTCTCAACGGCAGCGTCAACTGCGGTCTGCATACCCTTCTTAACGATCATCGGATTAGCGCCTGCTGCGATATTCTTCATACCCTCGCTGATAAGCGCCTGAGCGAGCACGGTAGCGGTAGTAGTACCATCGCCCGCCGCGTCGTTAGTCTTGGTAGCAACTTCTTTAACTAGCTGAGCGCCCATGTTCTCGAAAGCGTCCTCAAGCTCGATCTCCTTTGCGATGGTAACGCCATCGTTAGTGATGAGGGGTGCGCCGAATTTCTTATCAAGAACTACGTTTCTGCCCTTAGGGCCGAGTGTGATCTTTACAGTATTTGCAAGCTTATCAATACCTGCCTGAAGAGCTTTTCTGGCGTCTTCGCCATATTTAATATCCTTAGCCATGATAAATTACCTCCAATATTATCTCTATATACTATTATAAATAGCTTATTCTACAACTGCGAGCACGTCTTCCATCTTAACGATAGTGTACTCAGCGCCATCGAGCTTGACTTCGGTGCCGCTGTACTTCGAGATAAGCACCTTATCGCCGACCTTAACGCCCATAGTAACGTCAGCCTTGCCCGGGCCTACTGCAACTACTTCCGCTACCTGCGGCTTTTCCTTAGCTGCTGCCGAGAGGATAATGCCGCCCTTGGTGGTTTCCTCGGCCTCTGTCATTTTTACAACTACTCTGTCCTGTAATGGTTTGATAGCCATAATAGATCGCTCCTTTTCCAAATTTACGGAATAAATTTTTGCTGCCGCTTTTACTGCGGCTTTTTTACATTTACTTTTCCTTTTAGCAGACGAGCCGCCAAAGTGTTAGCACTCAATCTCTTTGAGTGCTAATTATATTTTAGCACCTTTTCAGAAAAATGCAAGGGGTATTTGCAATATTTTTTTATTTTTGTATACTTGCACAATTTAAAGCCTATATTATTAAGCAGTTTGCCACTTTCAACAAACATCATCAAAATTATTTGGTTTGTATTGTAATTAGTTCCATCAGAATACTTTTAACAAAACAGCACTATCTGACGAAAATGTTAACAAAGTAAGCGCACGCTAACTGTTAAATGAAATAATTATAAACACAAATATTTTTTGTTTACGATTTTATAGCAACTTTTACATTTAGTTAATAATTAGTTTTAATTATGTTCACCAAAGCTGTTTGTGAATTTGTTATAATGAAACTATCAATTAGAATTTATTATAGGAAATATTCAAAATTGGCATGACTGATGAAAAATATACTATATCATTAGTCAAATGCCGCTGTATTCTAGGAGGGAATTTTATGTCATTAGGCAGAGTACTTGTAGTAGACGATGACAAAAATATATGCGAACTGCTTCGTCTTTATCTCGAAAAAGAAGGCTACGGCGTAATACTTGCGCACGATGGCGAAGAGGCTGTTGTAAAATTCAACGCGCTGAAGCCCGACATCATACTTCTCGACATCATGCTGCCCGGTATCGACGGCTGGCAGGTATGCCGCGAGATCCGCAAAAAGTCAAATGTTCCGATAATCATGATAACCGCTAAGCAGGAGACCTTTGATAAAGTACTGGGTCTGGAGCTTGGCGCGGATGACTACGTTGTAAAGCCTTTCGACACTAAGGAAGTCATTGCAAGAATAAAGGCTGTTTACCGCCGCGTAGGTCAGTCTGCAAGCGAGGCTGAGGTCAAGGAAGTAAAGTACGACAAGCTTTCGGTAAACATGACGAGATACGAACTGAAAGTAAACGGCGTAGTGCTCGACACACCGCCTAAGGAGCTGGAGTTGCTCTTCCACCTCGCTTCCAACCCGAACCGCGTATATACCAGAGATCAGCTTCTTGACGAAGTATGGGGCTTTGAATATTACGGAGATTCCAGAACCATCGACGTTCATGTAAAAAGACTTCGTGAAAAACTCGAAGGCGTATCCGATCAGTGGTCGCTCAAGACCGTTTGGGGCGTTGGATACAAATTTGAAGTAAACGAAAATAATGACTGATCGCCGGAGCATATTCTTTAAATACTTTTTGATCTGTACAGCAGTAATACTGATAAGCTTCATATGCTTGGGCGCAGTATTACTGCTTATTTCTTCACGGTACTTTAATAATGAAAAAGAGATAGCCTTGAAAAAAAATATGGAAAATCTCTCTGCAGGAATAGCACGCACGATGAAGAACACGCCCGACGAATGGACGAAAGGTATCCAGATCAGTATAAACGAATATGCTAAAAATTCAGAAAGCAAGATTCTGCTTTTCAACAGCAGCGGTGAAATAATACTGCACTCCGAGCTGGACAGCAAAACGAGCGGTCTGGCGGATTTTAAAGCAGATAAGAGATTTCTCAGCCAGTACAGGCAGGACCCCACCTGCGTTTACACGGATATGAATGGGCTATACGCCACAAACGTGATGACTATCGGTCAGCATTTTACGGGCAATGGACCGAAATATCTGGTAGTAGCTATTGAATCGCAGACATCTAAGAACGGGTACACAAGCAATATAATGGAAATATTTATAATATCCGCCGTTATCGTGCTTGTTATCTCGACCGTTATAATCTATTTCACGACTATACGCATGGTTGCGCCTATCAAAGAGATGGCGGCGGCGGCTAAGAAGATAGGCCGCGGCGACTTTGACATACAGCTTCCTGAATATTCGGAGAGCGAGTTCAACGACCTTGCTTCAGCTTTCAACGAAATGGCGGCATCGCTGAAAAGCTATGACACGATGCGTAACAGTTTCATCGCAAACGTTTCGCATGAGCTGCGCACGCCTATGACATCTATCGGCGGATTTGTTGACGGAATGCTGGACAAGACCATACCGCCCGAGGAGCAGGAGCATTATCTGAAAATAATCTCCTCTGAGGTACACCGTCTGACGCGTTTGGTGCGCTCGATGCTCAACCTTGCGAAGATCGAAGCGGGCGAGCTGAAGCCCAATTTCACATCGTTCTCGGTGCTCGACCCTATAGTCGACACACTTGTTACGTTTGAAAAGCGGCTTGAAGAAAAGCAGATAGAGATACGCGGGCTGGACACCGACAAAATTTACAGACTTTGGGCGGACAACGACCTTATACACCAAGTTATCTACAATTTGCTGGAAAATGCCATCAAATTTGTTGACAAGGGTGGATATATTAGCTTCCATTTTGAGGAAGTCGGCTATCTGACCGTTATATACATCAGAAACAGCGGCGAGGGGCTTTCACAGGAAGAGCTTTCGCTAGTATTTGACAGATTTTACAAAACAGACAAATCGCGCGGCATGGACGCAACGGGCGTGGGTCTGGGTCTGAACATCGTGCGCTCGATAATCAAGCTGCACGGCGGAAAGATACAGGTGCGCTCGGTGCTGGGCGAATACACTGAATTCATGTTCTCGCTGCCTAACAAGGACATAAGCTGACCCGAAAGGTGGGATAATTTTGGAGAACGAAAACCATATCGAACAGACCGAACAGACTGAGGAGATCAGCGGCGAAGTTGGCGAGGTTGCGGAAACGGCTGAAAACGCTGAGGAAAGCGCCGAGCCTGCCGATGTCAACAAGATAACGTACATAAACTTCATACCTCCCGACCCCGGCGACAGCGGCTTTTGGAAAGACGCTGCGGTGAACGGCAAAGGACGGCTGAGAAAACTCCCCTTTCTGATCTGCGCCATAGTGCTGATGCTCGCGATATGCACATACGCGGTGATGCTTGGGCGCGGCAAGGGGTGGTTCAGCAACATAATCAAGGGCAAGGAAAACATGAGTTTCACGCTGCCCATCGCCGATACGCCCGAGCTTGACGACAAATACTACAATGCCGACGGCTCGTACACATCGGCGGGCGCGGCTAAGGCAGTGCTGCCAAGCGTGGTGCAGATACAGGTCTACAGCAAAAACGCGCTTGTGCCGACCAGCCAAGGCAGCGGGATAATCATTTCTGAGGACGGCTACATCGTCACAAACGCTCACGTTATCAGCGATTCGGACTATGGGATAACGGTTTCGCTGTACGACAAAACGCAGTACGCTGCGAAGATAGTCGGCTCGGACGACTCGACGGACATTGCGGTGCTCAAGATCGGCGCTGAGGGGCTTACGCCCGCGCAGTTTGCCGACTCGGACAAATGCGAGCTGGGCGACGAAGTTATCACCGTGGGCGCGCCTGCGGGCTACGAAAACACCGTAACAAAGGGCATCGTTTCGGGTCTGAACAGGCAGATACACGCGGAAAACAGCGCCACGCCGATGCAGTGCATACAGATCGACGCGGCGATAAACCCCGGCAACTCAGGCGGCCCGCTCTTTAATATGTGGGGACAGGTCATCGGCATAACTTCTTCTAAGCTTGTTTCGACAAGCTACGACAACATTGGATTTGCAATTTCTGTAAATTCTGCCAAACCGATAATAGAGGAGCTGATGGAGAAGGGCTACATTCCCGACAAGCCGCGCATCGGCATTTCGTACTACATCGTGAACGCGGAGGCGGCGAAGCTGAACAACGTCGAGGCGGGAATTTACGTCATGGACATCAGCGACGACTGCAACGTTGCAAAGACCGAACTCAAAGTCGGCGACATAATCACCGAGATGAACGGCAAGGCTGTTACCGACACGGACGTTGTGACGGAGATCATGAGCGGTCTGAAAGCGGGCGACAGCATGACCTGCAAAGTCTACCGACCCTCGCAGAAAGAGGGCGCGAAGCTTGAGGACGGCGAGTATTTCGAGATAGAATTCAAGCTCAATTCAGACAAGACCTCGATGATCGAGCAGAAAGAAAAGAGTAAAGAATAAAAGCAAAGCGGAGTTTTCGGACTCCGCTTTTTGCTATACACAAAAAAGCGCCGCATATACGCGACGCTCTTTTATATCTTATATCAAAACTATTTAACTCAGATATTAGCCTTCGATCTTAGCGTTGCACTCTTCAACGATATAGTCAACAGCCTTCTCGTACTCGGAGCGTGTAGCAGTCCAAGTAGTAGCGCCGCCGCCCGTGATCATGGTAGCCTGAGATACACTCATCATAGTTGTGGACAGGTCATCAGATACGCCTTCCTGAAGGTCGAATACAGGGTTCTCGGCAGCCATATCATATACCTTAGCTCTCATATCGAGCATATCCTGATTCCACTTGTACTCGTTAACGAGAGTATCCTCAGTGATGCTGGAAGCCTTATCCTTGCAAGCCTGGAGGCAGTTCATGTATACTGCAAATCCCTCGGGGTTAGGAGCACCCTTACAGAGGTTGTAGCCCTCAACGCGCGAAGACATATAATAAGTATCGCTGTCAGGATTCTTAGGCATAGGAACGAACATGATCTCGCCCGCTTCCATATCGCCGAAAGGAGCAGTAGTTTCCAGAGGAGCTTCGAGAGCCCACAGACCAACAGGAATAAACAGAGTCTGGTAAGTACCAAGTCCGTTACCGGTAGTGCCGTCGCCACGAGTATTCCAATCGTTAGAAGAACGGTCAAATACTACATTGTTCTTTTCGAGGTTATACATGAAATTCTGAGCCTTTTCTATATCAGGATCAGACATATTGTTTACGATCTTACCATCAACAAGTCCTATCATAGGCTTACCGGAAGTCTCAGAAAGAGCCTTTACATACCAGTAACCGTCAAGAGCATACTTATCGTTATCCTGATCAACGAATTCGTTGCACATATCGCTGAAAGTATCCCAATTCCAGTTATCGTCAGCAAACAACTCAGCAGGATCGTCAAGGTCGTTCTCAGTGATGGTGGTCTTGTTGTAAGTGCAAACATAGTTAGGCGATACATCGATAACAGCTATGTAGTGGCTGCCCTGGAACATAAAGGAGTCGCTAGCAGTCTTGGTGCTGGACCAAAGGTCGGAATCAAGATCAATATAATCATCTATCGGCTGGAACATTCCCTTGATAGCGCCCTTAGGGAAAGTATCCATATCAGAAGCCGAGAAGAAGTCAGGTGATTTCTTGCCCATAACTGCTGTAGCAAGGTCATCATATCTCTTATCCCAAGTGGTCTGAACGTACTCAACTTTTCCGCCGTACTTGCTCTCAAAAAGCTCGAGCGCAGGGGACTTTACCTGACCCTTAGAGGGGTTGATGTCGTAGTGAGCCATCCACTTTATAGTCTTATTAGCAAGATCTACGTCCTCAAGAGAAGCACCGATATCTTCTACCTGCTTCTTCTGGTCGTCAGTAAGATCTTTTCCGCCGGCATCGGAAGAGCTGTTGCCCTTAGAATTGCCGCATGCGGTAACTGCAGCCGCCATTGTAAGAGCAAGAGCACCTGCAAAAATTCTTTTCATTGCTTTCATGTGTAAAAAACCTCCTAGAAATATTAAAAAAAATAGAAAAATTGCGTAACTAGCCTTTTCAACTAATAATATTATACCAAAATCCAGTTTCAATTTCAATCGGCATTTTGCAATATAAACAAAGCCCTTCTTTAGTAATTTTAACGAAACCCTCACGAAATGAACATAGAATACGTTTACAGAAAACGATTACCTAAAAAACATTGTACTAATTAACTGAATATTTACATTATTAGTGACGCGATGTCCTCTGCCGAAAGGCTCGGATGCAAATAAATATTTACCGCTGCTGAGATCAGCGTGCCCGCCTGCGCAGCCAGTTTGTCGATCGGTTTCGGGGTTATCAGCAGATCAGACATGCCTTCATGCGAAAAAAGAAGGCGCGAAACGGTCGGAACGCCTATCGCGACAGTCGGCACGCCTAGGTACTTTTCAGAAAGCTCGGCGCGAGAATTGTCAACACCGCTGCCCGGAGCGATCCCCGCGCTGCTTATTTGTATAGTATGACCCATGTGTGCGGGCTGAGAACAGGCGAGCGCATCGCAGACTATCACCTGCTGAGAATGCACTTCCCTGCACACCGCTGCCGCAATTTCTGATGATTCCGCGCCCGTCTGCGCCATCACGCCGGGCGAGATCACGGTAGTTTCGGTAAGTTCGGAAGTGTCAAGTTCGCGCGCCAAACGTTTGATATGGCGGGTCGCGAAAACGCTGTCGGCGGCGAGCGGGCCAAGGCTGTCGGCAGTTATCCTGCGGTTGCCCAGCCCGACAAAAAGCGTGCTCCCGCCCTTGCAGACTTTGGAAAGCTCGCGCGCAATGGCTTCGCACCGCGCCGAAAAGTTCGGGTGATACTCGTAAAGTGGGGCTTCAGTTTCCAAAGTGATGTACGTTCCGCAGGGTTTTTGCAGACGTTTTGCCGCCGCTTCGCTCTCTACCGTTATCTCGGTTATCGTAAATTCCGCCGCTTCATCGAAACGCTCGCGAGTGCGAACTCCCTCAAGCTTCCCTGCCCTTTCGCTTACATATGATTCCAGCGCGAGATCTGTATCAAGTGCCATATTACCGCCCCTTTTTGTGCAAAATGTATAAATAAAGTTTCAGAAATGTTCTTAAAATCTTCAAAAAATCGCTTGCAATTTGTGACTGTATGTGTTATAATATTTACAATGCTTGTTTAATAGCTGATTGCGTTTCCCTCTCAGTCACGCAGTTAGTTTATACGAATAAGTGAAAATTATTCATAAAGGGAGGGTAATCAAATGCCAAACATCAAGTCTGCTAAGAAGAGAGTAAGGATCAACGAGGCTAAGGCTATGAGAAACAAGGCTGTTAAGTCTGATCTCAAGACTGCGCTCAAGAAAGCTGATCTCGCTGTTGCTAACAATGCTGACGATAAGGAAGCCGTTATCAAGACCGCAATCAAGAAGGTCGATATGGCTTGCTCGAAGGGTATTCTTCACAAGAACAACGCTTCCAGAAAGAAGTCTGCTCTTGCTAAGTCCCTTAACAAGTAATTGATTATTAAAGCCGTCTTTTTCAGGCGGCTTTTTTATTTTGTCTGGATTTGCGTAACACAAAAGCGGCCCGCATTTTACTGCGAACCGCTTATTTTTATGCTTTGAAATTATTTGCCTATGAATTTCTTGTACTCTTCGTTGAAAGTTTTCAGCTCGGAGTCGATAGTGCCGCTGTAAGTTTCGCGGAGCTGAGTCCATGTATACTGCGCACCGTCATCATCAGTCTTCATTACCGACGAGTACATATAAGCGACTACCGCTTCCTTAGTATCGTTCGCCGCCGCGTCGTCGTTGGAAAGCGTAGTGGAGATACCGTAGCCGGGGTCAATAAGCTGTACCCAGTTGCTGCTAGAAAGCTCAGAGTATGCCATCTGGTACATTTCTTCTGTCCAATTCGGGTTGTTTACAAAGAACTTTTCCTTGTCAGCTTCGATGTAGGTGGGGTCTGTATTGACAAGCTTAGCGCACTCCATCCAGGTTTTCATGGCTTCCTTCTTTGTCGAACCCTTTACCCACATATAAGCGTTGATCTCGACGCTGGTGTACTTAGCGTCTGCGTTCGGGTCGGAAGGAATAGGAACTATGCCCCAGTTAGAGCCGTCTTTCGGGGTGTGGGTGTCGCTCGCAGCCCAAGGTCCCATAGCGTAGAAGAGGATATTCTTCTTGAAGCAGTCGGAAGCCTGACCTACCCAATCGCCGTAATACATACCGTTCTTCGAGATGTTGTAAAGCAGATCGGTAGCGCGGTCGAAATTCGGGTCGGTGATGTTGGAAACATACTCGTCCTTGTCAGCATCATATTCGATAAGTGTGTGACCGGTAGACTGGAAGATGAAAGGTGCGAACCAGCCGTTTACGCCGTATCTCTGCTCGTCGCCCTCAGCGCCCTTGACGTACTCGTCCATCATATCGTACCAAGTATCCCAGTTCCACTCGTCGTTCATGTAAAGCTCGTAAGGGTCATCGAGCGCACAGGCTTCGATAACGTCCTTATCATATGTAAGAACAGAGTTTGCAACATACTTTACAGGTGCAACGTAATGCTCGCCCTTCAGCGTGAACTGATCTGCAGTGTCCTTAACGTCTGCCCAAAGGTCGCTGTCGAAATCAACTATATCGTCGATAGGCTGGAACATTCCCTTTACGCAGTAGTTCGGGAAGGTCATTTTCTGCTCGTACCAGAACATATCGGGAACATCGTTGGCCAGCACGCGGTTAGCGAGCGTATCGTACTTAGTCAACGAAGTGGTGCTTGTGTAATTTATCTTACCGCCCTTCTTCTCGAAAAGGGTAAGGTCTGCTCTCTTTTCAGCGCCCTTAGTGGGATTGATGTCGAAATAAGAGAGCCATTCCAGCTCGTTATCAGCGCCGTCGGGAATAGCCTCGATCTTGTCAGTATCTTCTATTTTCACCTGATCTACATGAGAAGAACTGTCGTCTTTACTGCCGCCGCAGCCTACTGCCGCCGCTGCAAAGCAAAGAGCAAAAGCCCCTGCTGCGATCTTTTTTGCCTTAAACATATGAACTTACCTCCAATAATTGCCACAAAGGCTTCATCTTATCATCATTATTATATCACACTTTATGCGATTTGTCAATGAAAACGATTAACTTTTCACATTCCGGATATATAATTAGGTATTATGCACAAAAAAAAATCAGCTTTTTGGAAATAAAGCCGATTTAAAGTTCAAATATTTAAGATTCTTCAATCAATGCATCCTGCGTTTCCCGTTGAGTCGCGCAGGATAACGCGGTGCTCTACGGTGTATGTGCGGTTGTCCTTACTGCCCGCAGGCGATGTTATATTCGCTATAAGCTTGCGGACTACCATCTCGCCCAGCTTTTCGCAGGGCTGCTCTATAGTAGAAACGCTCGGCAGCATCATCTCGCACATTGTGATGTTATCAAAACCAATGATGGAAATATCCTTGCCGACTTTCAGCCCGAGGTCTGCCGCGCCGTGTATCGCCGAGATAGCCAGCAGATCTGAAACGCAGAACACAGCCGTAGGCGGTTCGGGCAGGCTCATGAAATAGCGTATAGCCGCCTCGCCGTTTTCGTACTCGAACGAGCCGCTGTAAATATAGTCGGGGTCTACTGTGATGCCGTATTCTTTCATAGCGCGCAGGAAGCCGTCGCGCCTTCTCGAGGAAGACACCGCATTCTCATTCGCGCCGACAAAAGCTATCTTGCGGTGGCCCAGCCGAATAAGCGCCTTAGCCGCGTCGTAACCGCCCTGCTCATCGTCAACCACTACAGTAAGCACATCAGCGCCGTCAACGCCCTCACAGCAGAGGGCTATATCATAATTTTTAGAAAGCTTATTGAGCGTATCGGCATCGTACTGAGTACCCAGCAGGATAACGCCATCTACCGTGCGGTTGAAAAGCATATTCATCTGGCGCACCTCTATCTCGGAAGTAGAGTTTGAGGAAGCGCAGATAACGTCGTAGCCGCGTGTTTGGGCATACTTCTGTATACCCGCAACTATTTTCATATAAAATGAATGTTCGGAAGTCGGCATTATAACGAGGATAACGTTGGTCTCGCGCTTTCTCAGATTTCTGCCGAGAAAGTTTGGCGAGTAGCCCAGCTTATCTATCGCCTGATTTACCCTCTGCGCCGCGTCCTCAGAAACGTTTGCGCTATTATTCAGCACACGCGAAACGGTAGCGACTGAAAGTCCGGCTTCGTTAGCAACGTCTTTTATTGTTGCGCTCATTTTGTATAACAGCCCTTTCTTTTTTGTATCATTATTTTATATTATAACATAATTTTCGCTCTTTTGAAATGCACAAAATGCACAAATGTAAACGGTTACATCTGTGCATTTTGCTACATCAAAACTATGCTGTTATTCGTATCTCAGTGCGTCGATAGGGTTAAGTCTTGCCGCCTTGATAGAAGGGATAAGTCCGAAAACTATGCCGACCACCATCGAGAAAAGCACTGAAACTATTATCGCGGGGGTAGAGATAGCAACGGGTACTTCCGCCATCTTCGACACCACCTGCGCCAAGCCTATGCCCGCCGCTACGCCGATAAGTCCGCCAATGCTCGTCAGCACGGAAGCTTCGGTGAGGAACTGCATGAGTATCCTGCCGCGGCGTGCGCCGAGAGCTTTTTTCAGACCTATCTCGCGAGTACGCTCGGTAACGGAAACCAGCATTATGTTCATAACGCCGATACCGCCGACGAGCAGCGAGATGCTGGCTATCCAGATAAGCATATTATTGGTGGAAGAGCTGAGGTCTTGGAGCGATTTTGCCTGATCCAGCAAGTCCTCGCTCTTGTACTTTATGCCCGAATCATCGTTTACCGAAAGCGTTTCGTTAAGTATATCGGCGGTCTTTTTGCCCGCCTGCGTCATGCTGTCGGTATCTACGGCTTTGGCGATAACGTTCTGCGGCTCGTCATAGCTGAAAATTATCGGCCATGCCTCGCTGGGAATGTATATCTTTCCGCCGCTCTGCTGATTGTACATCCAGTAATCTTCGATCGAGTTGATCACCGGCTCGAAGTCTGTAGATTCTGTGACAACTCCGAGCACCGTAAAAGGCTCGCCCCGAATGTCGAGTATCTTGCCGATAGGGTCAACGTCGCCGAAAACTGAGGCTACCACCGTATCGTCCACAAGGCAAACTTTAGAAGTACCCTTGTAGTCGGCGGGCGAAAAGCCCTTGCCGCGCTCTATCTGATATCCCGCCGTATCGAGATAATCTTCGTCGATACCGTAGACTGAGCCGGAGTCGAGCATTTTATTTTTGTAAAACAGACTGTCGATATAGCTGCGGTAGCGGTATACCGTGCAGCTCTGCACCTGCTCTACGTCCTCTATCTGCTTCTTTACGTCCTTCGTTATAACAGGCACGCCGTCCGGCACGCCCTCCCACTGGTAATCTATTTGGTCGTCGCCTTTTTTGAGCGTTACCGTTACCGTGTTGTTGCCGGAGCCGATGAGGTTGTTCTTTATCTGCTCCTGCGTGCCTTTTATCGTAGATACTATCGCGATGATCGCCGCTATACCTATTATTATACCAAGCATGGTGAGGAACGAGCGTATCTTATGCGAAAAAATACCCTGAAAAGATAATCTTATATTTTCAAACATCTGCCATGCCTCCTTACTCTTCCACGCTGTCGGTCTCGCGGGTCTTTACGCCCTCTTTAACGTTTTTGCCGTATGGAAAGCATATCATATCGCTGTCAGAAATACCCTTTTTGATCTCGATATAGCTGCCCCAGATGACCTTGCCGGTTGCAACGTACTGCTTTTTCAGCTTGCCTTTTTTGTCCGCTTTCATAACGTAATAATTTGCGCCGTCCTTGCGAACGTACTGCAAAGGCAGGTACATTCCGTCGTTATCGGTATCGGTCTGCGGTATAGTTACCGAGAGGTAGTTATCCACGCTGAAAGTAACGTCATCCTCCTGCACCTCGGCGAGCACGCTGTATGTACTGCTGTTGGGGTTATCTGAGTAGTTGTTAGATGAGTAGGAAACGGGCTCGGGGTCTATGCTGAGAACCTTAGCCGAGAAACTCTCGCTGGTATCGTAAGACATTCCCTGCACTACCGCGCCCTCTTGGAATTTATCGAGGTTCATCTCGCCGATGTTGATATTTATGCGGGTCTTTTTACTGCCGCGCACCGTGATGTAGGGCTTATCGCCATTATCTGATGTTTCTTCGTCAGAATAATCCTCATCGTCGCTGTAACTGCCGTCGGAGTAAGAAGAATCTATAGCGTCAAAAGAGTCCGAGCCATCGTCCATGCCGTCGCCATTATCATCTGAAGCATCAGAACCGCTGTCGGTATCGTCATCATCGCCCGCGCGGGTAACTATACCATCCTGCTCGGCTACCACTTTGCCGTCTTTCTTCTGCTTTAGGCTGTTTTTGTATTCCAGTTTGGCAGATTTCAGGTCAAGTTTAAGTGACTTTATCTCGGTTTCTTTTTCCGAGATCATGTTTGCCAGCTCTTTGCGCGAGTACATATAGTTCTCATCACCGCTGTCGCCGTCGTCGCCCGAATTATCATCTGGCGTATAATCGTCGCCGGGATCTGTATCGTCAATATCCGTATCGTCGCTGTCATCTGGGTCGGTATCGTCAATACCGCTGTCGTCGCCATCGTCACCATCATCACCGTCGTCGGGCTCGGCAGTATCGGCAGGCACTTGGAAAATGCCGTGCGCTTTGAATTTCAGCGAGTTGAACGAAACGCTTTCGTCCGTCTTTTCCACACCGTCGGCGACGTTCCAATCCTCGATAAGTTCTTTAGGCGAATTCGCGCCGTCGAGATACCATGTGTAAAGCAGAGTGCCGCTTTCGTCGCAGACATTGAGAAGCGCAGTTTTGTGCGAGATTATCAGCGCGCCCATGAAATTTCTATCTACCGCTGCCTTTTCGCTGCAATAAAATACCAATGCGCCGTTTTCGTCCTCTTCCTCCGCCTGCGCAAGGCTGCTTACTTTATCCAGCAGCTTTACGGGAACATCGGGGGTATCGGGCGTATCGGGATCATCGGGGGTGTCGGGGTCGGTGGGCGTATCGGGATCATCTGGAACGTCGGGATCATCGGGGTAGGTCGGCTCGGCAGGCGCTTCCTCAGAGGGGCGCAGCGTTTTGAGCTTCGCGAGCTTTTTCTCTTCCTCTTTTATCTGCTGACGAACGAGGGCTATCTGGCTCTTTTTCTGCTGAACGGATAGCTCTACCACCGTCATATCGTATTTCAGCAGTACGTCGCCCTTTTTGACTTTATCGCCGACCTTGACATACAGCTTTTTCACAAGCTTTTCGCTGTCGAGATAAACGTTCTGCGAGCCGCTGGAAGCCACGGTAGCGTCGGTGGTGGACTCGTCCGCCCAGTAATCGGTAACGAGCAGGTTTACCGGAACTACGTCCACTACGCGCTTGCTGTCCTTTTTCTTCTGGTATCTTGTATATCCGCCAAAGCATCCGCCGCCCGCAACTACTACCGCTACGGCGGCTATCGCTATTCTCTTAGCAGTTTTCAAAGCGACTCCCCCTCTCTGGCGAAAAGCTCGCCGTCGCGGATATATACTATCCGCTTCGCGCACTGAGCTATCTCGGGTTCGTGGGTTATCATTACTATTGTTACTCCTTCATCGTTCAGTTCCTTAAAAAGCTCCATTACCTGGTCGCCCGATTTTGTATCGAGCGCGCCGGTAGGCTCATCGGCGAGAAGCAGACGGGGCTTATTTACTATCGCCCTAGCTATCGCAACGCGCTGTTTCTGTCCGCCCGAAAGCTGCGTGGGCTTGAAATACATTCTCTCTTCAAGGCCTACGCGAACGAGAGCTTCTTTCGCGCGCTTTCTGCGCTCGCTCTTTTTCACGCCCGCGTACAGCAGGGGAAGTTCTACATTTTCCACTGCGCTCTGGCGGGGCATAAGGTTAAAATTCTGAAATACAAATCCTATCTTTTTGTTCCTTATTATAGAAAGCTGTTTATCGCTGCACTGCGCTATATCTGTACCGTCGAATAAAAATTCGCCCGCAGTCTGTTTATCCAGGCAGCCGATAATGTTCATCATGGTGGATTTTCCCGAGCCGGAAGGCCCCATTATCGCGACATATTCGCCGTCGCTGACATTGAAATTTATCTTCTTGAGAACCGGCACGGGCAGTTTATCCTGCATATAATCTTTATCTATATCTTTTAACTGCAACAGCATATTTTCCACCGCCTTTATTCATCTGCGGGCAGTGCCTGCGCACCTGCGGTGTCCATATCTGCTTCATCTGCGGTATTTATATCGGCGTCGTCAGCGTCGGTGTCGAGCGAGCCGTAAGCCTCTTCCATCATCGCTTCTACTTCCTCGTCAGAGAGCACGTTGCCCTCTGAGTCAACGAAATTGCCGTCATCGTCTATCGTGTAGCCCGCAAAAGGATCGTCGGCGTTATCGCCATCGGTATCGCCGTCCATCGGCATAATTTCATCATCGCCATCGTTACCGGCATCGCCGTCAGCATCGTTATCTGTATCGTCATCGATAAGATCAGGGTCTTCCGCGTCGGTGGTAACAGCCATGCCCTCCTTGATATTCTTAGAGGGGTAAGCGATATAGTCGTCCTTTTTCAGACCAGAAAGTATCTCTACATCGCCCATATTCTCGTCTTTTTGACCGAGCTTTACTTCGCGCTTTTCTATCTTTTCATTCTTATCCTGCGTCCAAACGTAGCTCTTGCCCTTTTCGGTGAACACATAATCGCTGTAAAGCCAAATGCCCTTTTTATCTATGCCGCTTTCCTCGCCAAGGTCAGGCTCGATAAGGATATGCTGACCGAGCATGAGTCCGTCGAGCGAGTCGGGTTCTACATAAAATGCGTACTTGGAAGATTTAGACGAGCTGTCGCTGTCGCCGTCGGAGTACATATCGGAATTATCTTTCTGCGGGCTGGTCTCTATAGAAGAGATCTTGCCTGTCCATGTGGTGTTTTCGTCAACGCGTGAGCGGATAACTACGGGCATATTCACGTAGATATTATTTATCATCTGCTCGTTTACAGTGCCCTTTACGAGGTAGCTGCCGCCGCGGGAAATGCTTACCATAACGTTCGATTCGGCGTTTTGGATATTCTCGAGGTCGAGGGTGGATTTTACAGTACCGTCAACTTCTGAGTATACCTTGGCGTTCTTTATAGATTTCTTTATCTTTTTATTCTCAGCCTTTTTGGTCTTTATATCGTACTCAGCCTTTGCAACGTCGCTTTGCAGCGAGAGTATCTGCGTATTGAGCGAGGTCTGACCGTCCTGCGGTGTCTTTTTCTTCTCTTCCTCGAGTTGCTGTAACTGGAGTTTATTGGTCTCTACCTCGTTCTTCATGCGCTCTACTTCTATCTTGCCCTGATCGAGCTCTAGCTGCATGGCTTCTACATCATATGTAAAAAGCAGGTCGCCTTTTTTTACCTCGTCGCCCTCTTTTACCGCGAGTGATTTCACCGTTTTCGAGCTGTCGTATTTATAATCTACCGTTTTCTGAGCCTCGATAACGCCTGAAAATTTACTGCCGCTGAGGCTAACGCCCGCAGCCGTATTCACGTCGGAGACCTGCGTTACAAAAACCTTTCCTTTGGAAGCGGAAGAGTCTTTCTTTTTCCAAAGTCTGTAAGCTGTAACACCAACCGCTGCGGCTACCACCACCGCCACCAGCGTGACAGCTATCTTTTTACCTTTTGCCATTTTTTGTTCCTCCTTAAAAAGCTTTTGCTCTTTCTATCGCGCGGGCGTAGTACGCCCCCCGCACATTCATTATAGCATACATAAAATCAAACGTCAACAAAATAAAGATTTTTTAAGAGAAATTTAAGGGCGTACAACGCAAAAACAGCAGGTATGCTTTGCGCACGCCTGCTGTTTCTGAGATTGCTTTCGCAACTATACTAGGAGATCTATGAAGAAATCTTTTTGTATATGTTTACTGATAATCGCGGCTGACGATCAACGTATCATCGGTATATCTTTCGATAGTCACCTCACCGCAGTTCATGATATAGTATTCAGAATATCCATTCGATGTTTTTTCATATCCGTATGAATCAGCTTTTTTCTGCAAGCTTGACTCGTCAGAAAAGCTGGCGTCATTTTTGTAGAACGAAAAGCTGTATACCGCGCCGTTTGCCTCGCTTACGCCAAGGCTGTCGAACGATACGTCTTCGATATTAAAGCCCGAAGAGAAATTCCAAGTATACATATCGACCTGTATCGCGGTCTTGTCTGTTCCGTCGGGCAGTCTGTATGCGTCGATCTTCTCTTCGCATTCGCCGACTTGGAATTTGCTTTCAACGGCGGCTTTTACCTCATCTAAAGTCTTTCCGTCAATATCCGAGAAGAAAGTGTCGATCTCGGGCAAAGTCATGCTCATACCTGCAACGCTTGTCGCTTCCTCAGCCGATGAAGTTTCAGTGCTCTCTGCCGCGCTTTCAGCGGCGGTAGATTCTGCGGCGGAGTCCTCTTCGTCATTGGTATTTGCTTCTGCGTTATCGGCGGTGGCGGTGGTTTCAGCAGTGGAATTTACCGCAGATTTGTCAGATTTGCTCTCGCCCGATGTTTCGCCGCAAGCCGCGAGGGATAATGCCATTACTGCGGCGGCTATAAATGCTGTTGTTCTTTTATTCATTGCTATCTATCTCCTACTGAGCATAATTGTGACTGATAATGAGCGTGCCAGTATCAGTAAATGTATCGATAAATACGCGCCCGCAGTTCATCTGATAATATCCATCTTGAATATCATAATCAAATGTGTATTCATATCCATACTCTCTAGACTTGTTCATTAAATTATGCTCACTGTCAGGTATTCCGATGGCCTTATTGATCTCGTTTCCTTCCTGTTTGTTGAACGTAGCGCTGTATATTTTATTACTTAATAAAGTTACTCCAATGTAATCGAATTTTTCGCCTTCGATGTCCAAGCCTTCGGGAAAGTGCCAATAATAAATATCCGCCTGTTCGCCGCCCGTCATGTATGCGTTGATGCTTTCTTCGTATTGTGTGTTAGGAAATTTCTCGTCCATGTATGCTTTTAATTCATCTAAAGTTTTTCCGTCAATATCCGAAAAGAAAGTGTCGATCTCGGGCAAAGTAATGCTCATGCCTGCAACGCTTGTCGCTTCCTCAGCCGACGAAGTTTCATCGCTTTCTGCCGCGCTTTCGGCGGCGGTTGTTGCAGTAGTTTCGGCGTCGGAGTCCTCTTCGGCGTTGGTGTTTGCTTCTGCGTTATCGTTAGCGGCGGTGGTCTCAGCGGTGGAATTTACTGCCGATTTGTCAGACTTGCTCTCGCCCGATGTTTCGCCGCAAGCCGCGAGGGATAATGCCATTACTGCGGCGGCTATAAATGCTGTTATTCTTTTATTCATGATCTTTTCTCCATTCTAATTACTTGGTCTTGTAGGTCTTTACTGCGCTGGCTGTTCCCCAGTAGGTATTGCCGCCTACTTTGCGGTACGCCTTTACCTTGTACTTGTACGATGTGCCTGACTTCAGCTTGCTGTCCTTATAAGAAACAGTCTTGCCGTCCTTTACGGTAGATACAGTGACCCATTTCTTGGAAGCGGAATCGTATCTGTACACGCGGTAGCCGTTAGCGCCGTTTACTGCGCCCCATTTGAGCTTTACAGCGGTCTTTGATACAGATGCGGACTTGATAGTTACCTTGGCGGGCTTGGTGGTGGTAACGATGGTGTCAGAGCTTTCGCCGTAGTAAGTCTTGCCGTTTTCCTTAACGAAAGCCTTTACCTTGTACTTGTAAGTAGTGCCCGACTTTGATCCGCTCTGCTTGTATTTAAATGTATTGGCGGAAACGGTAGTAACGAGCTTCCACTTTTTGGCAGATGTATTGTAAGCGTAGATCTTATAGCCGCTTGCGTTCGCGACCTTGTTCCAGCCGAAGTTTACAGATGTTGCGGTGCAGGTAAAGCCGTTGCCCGCAGCCTTGCCTACGGTCTTTTTAGCCGTGTAGTTATCCTTGTAGCTGTTGCCGCAGGAAGAGCACTTATGCAGAGTATAGCCCTGCGCTTCATATGTAGGCGCTACCACGCTGGTCTTATAGCTATGACCCTTAGCCTTTATAGTTTCGGTCTTTTTGCTTCCGCAGGAAGAGCAGGTATATTCTCTTGTGCCCGCAGCTGTGCAGGTAGGCTGTTTAGTTACCTTGCCCGCGCCGTAGCTGTGGCCCTTAGCGGGGATAGTTTGAGTATAGCTGTCGCCGCAGATGGAGCAGGTAAGAACCTTTTCGCCAGCGGCGGTGCAGGTAGCCTGCTTAGTTATCTTAGTGGTGTAGCTATGCTTGTGGTTGGGGTCATAATTGTAAACTACTTTAAACTCACAGCCATCGGGAAAAGCCTTACTGCCGCCTATCTTTATCCACGAAGCTTCCGAGCCTTCATAGAAAAGCTTAGAATCATCTGATCCGGCACTAAATGCCCACATACCGATAGAATCAACGCTCTTGGGAACGAATACGCTCTGTAGCGAACCGCACATATAGAACGCTTCTTGTCCGATAGTAGTAAGACCGCTGGGGAGTTCTGCTCTTGTTAAGCTTGTGCGGTAAAAAGAGTGGTAACCGATAGTTTTAAGGGTGCTCGGGAACTTTATGCTGCTCAGAGAGTAGCAGCTGTAAAACGCCTCTTTCTCTATGTCGGTAAGACCCTCGGAAAGTGTAACGTTTTTAAGAGAACCGCAGCTCTCAAACGTACACGCTTTGAGCACCTTTACTTTTGAGGGAATGTTGGCTTTTTCAAGCTTATAGCAATTGGCAAATGCGTCCCTCTCAATTTCCGTAAGCGTATCCGGAAGCGTTATAGCGGTGAGCTTTTCGCAGTCGCTGAAAGCGCCCTCGCCTATCGTCTGCACCTTGTTGGACATTTTCACGCTCGTCATGTTGCCGCATTTCGCAAAAGCATGATAGCCGATGCTGGTAACGCTGTCGGGTATAGAAACGCTGGTGATCTCGCCTCTGTTATAAAAAGCGCTGTCGCCTATGCGTTCAGTTCCGTTCGGGATATTTACCGCGCCTGTCAGCTTGACATCGTTTACGAAGATAGTGCCGCACTCGGGGTTATTGCCAAGCTCGCACCACTGTTTCAGACTGCCGATAAATACGCTGTCGAACGAGAAGTAATGAAAGCCCGAATCCTCGATAGTTTTCAGAGATGAGGGGATAGTAAGGCTGTTTTTTCTCGTATAATCGTAGAAAGCGCGCGTACCGATAACGGTCACCTTTTTGCCGTCGATAGTTTCGGGGATAACTACGTTATCGGCCTTGCCCTTATACTTCGTGATCTTGAGAGTGCCGTCAGAGAGCACGGTGTAATTGAAATCAGCCGCGGTAGATTCGTCCGCGCTAGCCGAAATAGCCGCGGAGAATGAAAGCCCGCTTTCCGCCGCAGGCAGAGCCAATCCGCCGAACGCGATAGTTACAGCCACTACACTTGCAATGATTTTCTTCATAAATTTTTCCTCCTACAATTTATTGCCATATCATGCAAATTTAATGGATTATTAAAAACCGTTCTACATATATAGAGGGAGAAAAAGCACAAAAAGTTTTGATTATTTCGTAAATAGTTTATTAACTTTTTTTGATTTTATGAATAAAAAAGCCGCCTTTCGGGTGTTATACCAAAAGGCGGTTTAAAAGATAGATGTTAGTCGATGTATTCGTATTTGAGGTCGAGTCCTGATGCCCACTCTTCCAGCACTTTTGCTGCACTTGAATCTCTGTAGACACGAAAAACAAGGTTATCACAATTTCTCATAATAGGGAAAAAGCCATATTGATACATCTCAACATCTTTATCTATTGTGATAGTTTCAAGGTTTTTACAATCCTGTATCTGTAAATTGCAAAGATTTCCGACATCAGATGTTATAGTCAATGTCTTTAACTCGTTCATGTTATGAATGCGGAGAGTTTCTATACATAGTTCATTATAATCACTATGCTCGTTAACATCAAAATATTTGCCGTCTTCATTTGAGCCCAGTTTAACCGTTATATTCTGAAAATTGTCGGGCAAATAATGCAAGAGCATAACATTTCTTCCGATGTTAAGATCAGTAGAATGCAGTCTGTCGAGAGCATACTTCTCGAACACCGTTACATTATCTTCGAGCGAAAGAGAATCGACGCTAAAGTTTTCGGGAGCCCATATGATAGCTTTACGGTTTGGATCTTCGGTATCATGTTCAGAAGTATTATACAGAACTCCATCAGTAAAGTGCAAATATTTGCAGTTATCAAGCGTAACATTTTTTATTTCAGACGCATAATTAGAGAATACCGGTCTTGCGCTACTGTATCCGGTGGAATCAGAGCTGATCTCTTTCGTCCATACACCATATACGGGGAAAAAGCTCAGTTTTTCATTTGCAACAAAATTGCCGTCTAAAGGCACTTTAATATAAGAAGGATAAATACAATCGCCTTGTTTTTGGTAGTAGCCGTAATCATCACCGCTGTAATACTCGGACGTGCCCAAGAATGTAAGATGATTTGCGGTTTCTTCAACAGACATAGACGATGGCACAGTAAACATAGCCAGTGCAGTATTATAGCCATCTACATCGTAAGTGGTCGAATACGGTGTTTGATAGATCCTATGCTCCGGATCAGAACCAGAGTCATATATACAAAAGCTAAAGCTATGTTCGAGATAAATAGTTTGACCTGACTTAAACGGCTCAAATGAATACTTTACAGCAAGCTTTCCATCTTTATATCTGACATCATAAATAACATAAAAAAATGAAAATGGTCTTAGCTTATCAGGGCTAAAATATCTTTTTGGCACCTGCTCGCCATTTTCGTTTACTATAGGTATTACATCCCAATCATCATTTGAGGCAGTATCACTATCACTGTTATTATCGTTATAGTCAGTTTGATCGCCGTTGTTATTTGTATTATTGTTAGTGTTGTTATTGTTGTTGGTATTGGTGTTAGCGCCCGCTCCGCTGCTTGCCGAGCTGTTCAGCGCGGTAACGGCAATATCGCTGCTGGTATCGGTCATCGAGAGAAGGTAGCTGCTGTTTGAAGTATTTATCACCATAGAGTCGGTAATGTCGGGCATGGTGTCGGTGCTCGAGCTATGGTCGGTAGGCTTTTTATCGCCGCGGGTGTTATCTATATCGAGATCATCGCTGAAATTGGAAAGCACCGTAACGCCTATCAGCACCGCCGCGCTAACGCCTACCACCGATATTCCGCCGATAAAGCCTGCCGAAGAGGGCGAAGCCACCGAAGCCGTGGTAAGAAAGCTGACATTCACCATATCGCCAAGCTCGACAAAGAGCACGGAGATCGGGAAAGCGGAGAACATATAGCCCTGCTTTTTGAGCTTCTCCAGCCGCCTTTTCAGATGCTTTTTCGCGAGCAGCATACGCGATTTTACCGTGTTTTCCGAAACGTTAGTCATCTGCGCTATCTCAGAGATCGACATACCCATATAGTAGTAGCAGTATATAGCTTCGCGCTGAGTTTCGCTGAGCGAATTGACCGCGTCGGCTACAAGCTGCTTTTTCTCCTCATCGGCGCTGAAATCCTCGGGCAGCATTATAGTTTCATCGTCCACTACCTCAGCTATCTCGCTGTAATCGCCCGACATTCTGTTTTCGGAATGTTTGTTTTCCTTTTTGATATAGGCGTACATCTCGTTGACAGCTATGGCTTTTAGCCACTGCTCGAATTTCTGTGCGTCCCTAAGCGAGTCGATATTTTTCACGGCAGCCATGAAAGTTTCCGATATTATATCCTCTATGTACTGAGAGTGCTTAGTCCGCTTTGAAAGAAAATCGTAAAGCGGCGCTTTATAGCTCTCGTAAAATTTGCTGAAAGCTTCGTCGTCCCCGCTTTTTAGGCACTCGATCATCTTTTCGCTTTCTGTGAATTTCTCTTCCTTTTCACTATCCAATATCATCATATTTTCCTGCGGCATTTGCAAAAACCCCTTTTAATTTCTTATATACCCGTTGATATTACAGAATTTGTATAATAAAAACGCAGATAGTTCTAATATTAAAGACTAAAACCATGCTGAAAAAGTTTGCGTGTTCTTGTAACTATTTTATAAATAAATAATTAACGCAACAAACGGCATAGCCTGCGCCGAAGCAAGTTATGCCGTTTTTAGATTGCAAAATTATTCGCTGCGGTCTTTTGTAAGCAGCATTCTGTCATTATCGAACTGCTTATCAGACTTCTGCGAGTACATTTCAAGCAGGTCATTGAGCGTCATACCATCGCGCTCGCTGCCGCTGATATCTAGGATCACCTTACCCGAATCCATCATCACCGTGCGCGTACCCGTGCGCAGGGCTGCGTTAAGATTATGCGTTATCATCATCGTAGTAAGGTTATTTTCCTTAACTATATCGTTGGTGATCTTCATTATCTTATCGCTGGTCTGCGGGTCGAGCGCGGCTGTATGCTCATCGAGAAGCAGAAGCTTCGGCATATTGAGCGTACACATCAGCAGCGTTACCACCTGCCGCTGACCGCCCGAAAGCAGACCGACTTTTGTTTTCATTCTGTCCTCAAGCCCCATGTCCATAGCGGCTAAGCGTTCGCGGAAGTAGGCAATATCGCGCTTATTGACCGCAAGCGAGAAAGCTCGCTTCTTTTTACGCGAATAGGCAAGCGCTAAGTTTTCCTCGATAGTGAGATTCGGCGCTGTGCCTTTCATGGGGTCTTGGAAAACTCTTCCTATATCGACAGCTCGGCGGTAATCGGGCTGATAAGTAATATCCTTGCCATCGAGCATAACAGCGCCGCCGTCGAGCATAAAGCTGCCGCATATCGCGTTGAAGAGGGTAGATTTTCCCGCGCCGTTCGAGCCTACCAGCGTTACGAATTCGCCGTTCTCGAGCGAGAGGGAAACGTGGTCGAGCGCGGTATGCTCGTTAGGCGTACCCTTAAAGAACGTCTTTACGGCTGATTCTATTTTAAGCATTCACACACCGCCTCTCTTAGTCTTGTACAGCGAGATAGACTGCTTTATCGCGGGCACTGAGAGCGCCGCCGCGACTATCACCGCCGAGATGAGCTTGAGCATATACGCGGGCAGAAGGGTGTAACGGGTAGCAAGCGCTATTATTATGCGATACGCCAGCGAGCCTGCCACTGCCGAGATAACGCCCGCGGTAACTCCCCTCCTGCCGACGATGACTTCGCCGATTATCACGGAAGCCAGACCTACTACCAGTATGCCCACGCCCGAGTTTATATCCGCAAATGACTGATACTGCGCGATTATTCCGCCGCAGAGCGCGATGTAAGCGTTTGAAACGGCGAGGGCTATAAGCTTCACGCGGTCAACGTTTATCGAAGAAGCGCGCACCATAGTTTCGTTATCGCCCGCCGCACGAACGCAAAGACCCAGATGTGTGCGGAAGAAAAGTATCGCGAGAGCCGCGCCGATAACAGCCGCCGCGGCAGCGATGATAAGTTTCAGCACATTTTTATCCGCCGAAGGAAAAAGCCCCGTGAACCATGTGAAAATAGTGTCGCAGCCGATGAGGGTAACGTTCGCGCGCTCGCCCATGACGTACATATTTATCGAGTAAAGCCCGCTCATGGTGAGTATTCCCGCGAGGACGGGGTGGATCTTTAGGCGGGTCTGGAGAAGCGCCGTTACAGCGCCCGCCGCCGCGCCCGCGAGCGCCGCGCAGAGTATGCCCAGCCACGAGTGACCGCCCGACGCCATTACGGAGGAAACCGCAAGCCCGAAAGTAAACGAACCCTCGGCGGTAAGGTCAGGGATATTGAGCACGCGGAAAGAGATATAGATGCCCACAGCCAGCAGACCGTAGATAAGCCCGAGCTGGAGCGTTCCGAAAATAAAGCTCATGTGCAGATACTCCTTAGCCGTTAGAATCCTTTACGATAGTCGCTTCGTTCTTGACATCATCGGGAATTGTAACGCCGATAGCCGCCGCCGCGTCGGAATTTACGACAATATCATCGGCGTCTACTACCTCAGCCTTGATGTCCTTTATAGCCTTGCCCTCAAGGTAATCTATGAACTTATCGGCGGTGATAGCGCCTATCTTCTTATCGCTGATAGCCTTAGTAGCGAAAGCACCGCTGTTTACCATTACAGCGCTGGAGCCGTAAACAGGTATCTTATTATCGCGCGCTACCTGCGAAACTATCGGCATTGCCGACTGGATAATAGAATCGTTCGGAACGAAGATAGCGTCTACGCTGCCCGCGAGCGACTCTGCCGCGGTCTGAACCTCGCCTGCGGAGGTAACGGTCTTTTCAACGTACTTTATGCCCTTTTCGTCGAGGTACTTCATAGCGTTCTGAGCGGTGGTCACGGCGTTTACCTCGCCGGTATTATAAAGTATGCCGTAGGTCTGTATGCCGGGGGTGAGCTTATCGGCAAACTCGAAAATATCATTTATCGGGATATAGTTTGAAGTACCGGTAGCGTTCTTATCGGGAGCTTTGTTCATATCGCTGATAAGACCCGCGCTTACGGGGTCGCTTACAGAGATGAAGAAGTTCGGAACATTGCTGTTCATGCCGACTACCGCCTGCGAAGCGGGTGTGCCTATGGTAGCAATCGCCTTAGGCTCGGCGTTTACAGCCTCCTGCACTATCGTATTAAGGTTAGTGGCGTCGCCCTGAGCGCATTTGTAAACTATATCCAGCTTGTCCTCAGAGTAGCCCTTATCGCGAAGCTCTTGGATAAAGCCGTCTTTCATATCAACGAAAGCGCCGTTTTCAACCATCATTACAACGTAAACGGTGTCCTTATCAGAACCTTTTCCGCAGGAAACGGAAGCCATGCCGATAGCCGCGGCGAGAATTATCGCGGCAGCCTTTTTCAAAATACCTTTTTTCATTGAAGATCTCTCCTATCAAAAAATACTGTAAATTATATAGATCAGAGCATTGCGAAAACGCTTCTGAGCTTTTCGGGGTCGATCGGGTAGGGGTAATGACGAACGTCGGACATACCCGCTATCATCTCAGCGAGGGAGTCGAGCTGCGCAGGCTCTAGGCCTAGGTCGCTGACGGCTGTGGGAAGACCAACACGCTCGTTAAATTCGCGGACGCGCATATATTCGTCCACCTGACCGTCATACAGCAGGCAGATGAGCGTGCCGAAAGCTACCACCTCGCCGTGCAGGTGCTCTTCCTCTATGCCGATGGTCGTCAGCGCGTAGAACACCGCGTGCGCCAGACCGCTGTTGTAATCAGGCGTATGGTCGCGGGTGAGCATTATGGAAACTAAGCCCGTGGAAACGGCTATCGCAAGGACGGTTTCTTTAAAATCCTCAGAGTTTACATGGCGCTTGTTCGCGCTGAAAGCGGAAACGCCGTGAGCGAATATCGGCTCGCTGCACATAGAGGACATCGCAAGCCCCAGCGCCTTGAAATGCTCGGGCTCTTCGCCGCGCGCCGAGATCTGCGATTCGTAATATTTAGCGTAAGTATCGCCCATGCCGGCCCATAGATATTTTTCTGGCGCTTCGCACATAATATCAGTGTCGATAAAAGCGTGCACGGGGGCGTTCTCAAAGAAATACGGCTCTATAAAGCTGCCGTCGGGGCGGTACATTATCGCGACGGCGGTACAGCAGGCGCAGTTTGAAGCGACCGTCGGGAAAGTAAACACGGGCTTGCCAAGCTTATCTGAAAGGCACTTGCAGGTATCGAGCGCCTTGCCGCCGCCGACCGCGAAGATCATATCAGCCGACTTCACTTCGTCAACGCCGCTGAGTATCTCAACATTTTCGTAGCTGGACTCGCCGCCGTACCATATCTTAGCAGAAACGCTTATACCGCCGCAGTTTGCGATTATCTTTTCGGAAGCAACGGAAAGCGCAGTTTTGCCGCCTATCATGACAGCAGTCTTGCCGAAAGGCGAGCAAAAGCGGTAAATATCTTCGTAAGCCCTCTCGCCGATAGTGTAACTTGGCAGAGTCATGCAGTAATTATTCATAGTTCCACTCTTTTCATAAGAAATACGGGCATTTCAGCGCCCAATTTGCAATATACAGAACATTATATTGCAAAATATAGTATATTGCAACGGCATTTGATGAATAAAATGTTAATGATTTAGTGTGCTAAATTTATGAAACGCATGAAACAAGTTTATGCGGTAAGCGATTGACAACTATGCTTATTTGTGATATTATATATAGATAGTATGAAATATATGAAATGATGTAACAGGAGTGATATATATGAACAGCAAACCGAACCTCAAAGCGCTTGAGAAAAACATAGTTGACACTATAAAAGAATCGCAGCTGAAGCTTGGCTTTACGCCGAACCCCGTGACGCTTTTCTACCCACTGGAGTCGCTAAACCTGCTGACGGGCGCTGACCTCAGCATGAGCGAGATGACGGCGGCTATCTCGGCCTACGCGAGCGATATACTCAGCGGACTGAGCTGCAACGTTTTCGAGGACAAGATAGGCGTTGTGGTATCTGCCGAGAGCGTGCGCGCGATACACGAGAACACCGAAGCGAGCGCTTTCCTCACCGAGTTTATAGCCGCGGTGAAAGAGGGCTGCACTATGGAAAAGGCTAAGGCTATATTCAAAAAGTACAGCGACAATGCCGTACTGGAAGATATGGACGACGACGAATTTGACGTACTGGCGTATTTTCCCGACGGCGAGCCGGACGCTTACAAATACTGCCTTGCGAACGACCTTGGCGGGATAACCTACCACAGATTTACGCAGCAGGATTACGAAAATATTTTTGAAAACTAAACGGCGGTGAGCTTTTTGGAAAATTTCACTTGCGTGAGCATAAACCACAGGCTTTGCGACGAAGCCTTTCGCAGCCTTTTCACATTCGGCGAGAGTGAGCGTGAAAAGCTGCTTTTTTCCGTGCGGGAAAGCAGTCCCGTACTGGTATGCACCTGCAACCGCACCGAGCTTTACTTTTTTGGCGGGACTGAAAGCGGCATAGAACTGCTGAGCGAAGCGGGCGGCATACCGCGCGAGCAGCTGAAACAAAAGGTGATGATATTCAGCGGAGAGGGTGCGGCGAAGCACCTTTTTAACGTTTGCAGCGGCATAGACTCGATGGTTGTCGGCGAGGACGAGATACTGGGGCAGGTAAAGAGCGCCTACGCTTTCTCAAAAGAGCGGCTGGAGCTTTGCCCCGAAGCGCACATGATATTTCAGGCGGCGGCAGCGGCGGCTAAGCGGATAAAAACACAGACCGAGATCTCAAAAACATCGGTATCGACGGCGACGCTGGCGGCTAAGAAAGCGGCAAGATTTTACGGCGGCGAGGAGATAAGCGTGACGCTGATAGGCGCAAGCGGAAAGATCGGCGGAAGCCTGCTGAAAAATCTTATCTCGTACAAAAACGTAAGGGTGTACGTTACCGAAAGAAAGCACGCGCGGACTTCGGCATTTGCGGCGGGCGACCCGCGCATGAAAGTAGTGCCGTATGACGAGAGGTACGAATATGCAGCGAAGAGCGGGTGCATCATCTCGGCGACAGCCGGCCCGCACTTTACCATCACGGCGGACAGGCTGGGCGAAGTATGCGGCGACTGGCGAAAGCGGCTGCTGATAGACCTCGCCGTGCCGCGCGACATAGACCCTGAAGCGGCGGAGATACGCGGTGCGGAGCTTATCACGATAGACCATTTTGCGAAGCTAGCCGCCGAGAACAACGAGCTGAAACGCGGCAGCGTAGAGCGCTCGAAAGAGATGATAGCGCAGGATATGGACGAGCTGAAAAAGCAGCTAGCCATGCACGACCTGATGCCGCAGTTCAGAGATATAGCGCCGAAGCTGAAAGCGGCGGGGGCGGAGGAATTTTTCTACCGTCTGCGCTCGCGGCTGACGAGCGAAGCTTTCGCGCAGGTCATCGAAACAGTAAAAACATATCAAGAGGACTGAAATATGCCATATTTCCCGTTTTTTGTGAACATAGAAAATTCGCGCTGTTTAGTAGTCGGCGCAGGAAAAGTCGCGCTGAGGAAGATCGAAAAGCTGATGCCTTTCAAACCGCGGATAACGGTCGTCGCGCCCGAGATCTTGCCCGAGATACGCGGCATCGGCAGGATAGAGATACGCGAGAGGGAGTTTTGCGAGAGCGACCTTGACGGCGCAGCGTTCGTAATAGCGGCGGCGGGCGGCGAGCGGCTGAACGAGCGCGTCTCGGCGCTTTGCCGCGAGCGCGGGCTGCTATGCAACGCAGTGGACAGCCCCGAAAACTGCTCTTTCTACTTCCCTGCACTGGTACAGCGCGGCGAGGTATCCATAGGCATATCGACGGCGGGAAACTGCCCTACGCTGGCGGCGGAGATACGCAGGCGCTTAGAGGAAAAGATCACCAAACGGACGGCGGAGATATGCGCGCTGATGGGTGAACTGAGAGAATTTGTAAAGACGAATTTTCCGACGGAAAAGCAGCGCAGGGACGTTATGAGCGCGGCGCTGGAGATATGCATGAGAAGCGAAGGCGATCTGCCGAGCCTTGCGGAGCTTGAAAAATTTTGTGAAACAAAGAGGACAGAAGATGACATTTAAAATAGGTACGCGGCGGAGCGCGCTCGCGATGGCGCAGACGGAAATGGTGAAAGCGGCGCTAGAGCAGGCGGGCGCGGCGGCGGAGATAGTGCCGTTTACCACGCGCGGCGACAGGATACTCGACAAGCCGCTCGAGAAGATAGGCGGCAAAGGCGTATTCGTCGCGGAGATAGAGGCGGCGCTGCAAAGCGGCGAAATAGACATAGCGGTGCACAGCGCGAAAGCCCTGCCGCTGGAGCTTGGAGCGGAACTGAAGATAGGCGGCGTACTGCCGCGAGGCGACCAGCGAGATATGCTGATAAGCGCGGGCAGAAAATTTGCGCGGGACGAGATCTTCACCGTCGGCACGGGAAGCGGCAGGCGGCGGGCTAATCTGCGCGAGGCGTACCCAAACGCGCGGTTTGCCGACATACGCGGAAACGTTGACACGCGGCTGAAAAAGCTGACGGCGGGCGAGTACGACGCGATAATATTATGCGCGGCGGGAATTGAACGTCTGGGGCTGGATATGAGCGATTACAAGTACGAATATTTGGACAGCTACGAATTTGTGCCCGCGCCGTGTCAAGGAATCATCGCGGCGGAATGCAAGGCGAACAGCACGGCGGCGGAAGTGCTAGCGATAATTTCAGACGAGAGGACCATGCGCTGTTTTGAATTCGAGCGCGAAGTTATACGGCTTTTGGGCGCTGACTGCACTTCGCCGATAGGAGTATTCAGCGAGGTGCGCGGCGGCGCGATAAGCGGCATCATCTCAGACGGGCGCGGAGGAAAAGTGCGCGGCGAGAGCGGCATCGGCGAAAGATACACACTTGCAAAGGAGCTGACGGAGAAGCTATGAAGGGCAAAGTAACGCTTATCGGCGCAGGCTGCGGCGACTACGACCTCATAACACTGCGCGGAAAGCGTGCGCTCGAGAGGTGCGACACCGTGATATACGACGCGCTGATAGACGAGCGTCTGCTGGACAACTGCCGCGAGGGGGCGGAGAAGATATGCGTCGGCAAGCGTGCGGGGCGGCACTCGAGCAAGCAGGAGGAGATCAACAAACTGTTGGTGCGCAAGGCGAGCGAGGGGCGAAACGTAGCGCGGCTGAAAGGCGGCGACCCATTCGTTTTCGGGCGCGGCGGCGAGGAGATACTGGCGCTGAGGGCAGCGGGGATAGCGTACAGCGTTGTGCCGGGGGTGACATCGTGCGTGGCAGTGCCCGAACTTGCGGGGATACCCGTCACACACCGCGGAACGGCGCGGAGTTTTCATGTAATAACGGGGCACACGGCAGACGATCTGCTGCCCGAGAATTTTGAAAGCTACGCGAAATGCGGCGGCACGCTGGTATTTCTGATGGGGCTGAAACATCTGCCCGAGATAGCGCGTCGGCTGACCGAGAACGGCATGAGCGGCGAAACGCCCACGGCGGTAATATCGAGCGGTGCGACGGCAAGGGCGCGTGTGGCAAGGGCTATGCTGAAAGACATCGCGGCGGAGAGCGAGCGTTTGGAGATGAAAGCGCCCGCTGTGATCGTAGTCGGCGAAACAGCAGCTTTTGACTTTTCGACTGAGAGCGCGCCGCCGCTTTACGGGAAGAGCATCGCGATAACGGCGACACCTGCGCTTTCCACACGGCTTATCGGCGCGTTCACCGACCTCGGCGCATATGCATTCAGAGCGGCGGATTTCGACACGCGCGAGCTTTTCGGCGGCGAGATAGACAGGGCGTTCGCAGAACTGGAAAAATACTCGGCGATAGCGCTTTCAAGCCCGAACGGTGCGGATGTATTCATCAAAAAACTGCGCGAAAAGCGGATAGACATACGGCGGCTGAGCGGGATAAAGCTCGCGGCTATCGGCAGTGGCACGGCTAAGCGGCTGGCGGAAGCGGGGCTTTACGCCGACATAGTTCCCGAAAAATTCACGGCGGCGGAGCTGGGCAAAACGCTCGCGGAGCGGCTGACGGACGGCGAAAAACTGCTGATAATGCGCTCTAGCGACGGCTCGCCCGAGCTTACAGCACCGCTTATTTATAAAGGTATAAAATTTGACGACGTAAACATCTACGAGCCGATTTACGGCGGCGGAACGGCTGTTTCGGCAGACTTTGCGGTATTTACGAGCGCGGGCGGCGCGCGGAATTTCTTTAGCGGAAACGGCACGCTAGGCGGCGCGAAAGCCATTGCGATAGGCGAAGTGACCGCGGCAGAGCTGAAACGGCAGGGAGTAAAAAACATCGCGATACCGCGCGAAAGCACGGCTGACGGAATAATCGAAAAGATCTTGGAGGAAGTAAAATGCGAAGATTCAGAAGGCTGAGGGCTACGCCCGCAATGAGAAAAATGGTACGCGAAACGCGGCTGAGCGCGGCGGACATGATATACCCGATTTTCGTCGAGGAGGGCGAGGGCATGACCGCGCCGGTAGAATCTATGCCGACGGTCTACCGCTACTCTATCGACAGGCTGGAGGAGATACTGCCGCAGATAGCGGAGAGCGGGATAGCGGGACTGCTGATATTCGGCGTACCGAAGCACAAGGACGAATTTGCGACCGAAGCGTACTGCGATGAGGGCGTTACCCAGCAGGCGATACGGTACATCAAGAAAAATTATCCCGAGCTGATAGTGATCGCCGACGTTTGCCTTTGCGAATACACTAACCACGGACACTGCGGAGTTATCTGCGGCGAAAAGATACTCAACGACGAAACGCTTCCACTGCTGAGCAAAATGGCTGTAAGCATGGCAAAAGCGGGGGCGGACATCATTGCGCCCTCAGACATGATGGACGGAAGAGTGGCGGCGATACGCGCGGCGCTTGACGAGAATGGATATATCGACGTGCCGATAATGTCGTACAGCGCGAAGTTTGCGTCTGGCTACTACTCGCCTTTCCGCGACGCGGCAGACTCAGCGCCCTCATTCGGCGACAGAAAGACCTACCAGATGGATCCCGCCAACCGCCGCGAAGCACTGCGCGAGATAGCTGACGACATCGAAGAGGGGGCAGACATGGTGATGGTAAAGCCCGCACTGCCCTACCTCGACATACTGCGCGAGGCGCGCGACATGACAGACCTGCCGCTGGCGGCTTACAACGTAAGCGGCGAATTTTCGATGGTAAAGGCGGCGGCGAAGCTGGGCTGGATAGACGAAAAGCGGATAGTAATGGAAAACATGACGGCTATAAAGCGCGCGGGCGCGGACATAATCATCACATACCACGCGCTGGACGCTGCAAAATGGCTGAGGGAGGACGACTAAGATGATAACTGAAAGATCAGAGAAACTGTACACCGAAGCCTGCGGATATATGCCGGGCGGAGTGAACAGCCCTGTACGCGCCTGCCGCTCGGTAGGCACTACTCCCCTATTCATCGAGCGCGCGAAAGGCTCGCGGATATGGGACGAGGACGGCAACGAATTTATCGACTACGTTTGCTCATGGGGGCCGAACATACTCGGGCACGCCTGCGAGCCAGTCATATCAGCCGTGAAAGCCGCATGCGAAAAGGGGCTGACTTTCGGTGCTTGCCACAAGAGCGAGATAGAGCTGGCGCGGCTCATCAGAAAGCACTTCCTCTCTATGGAAATGCTGAGGCTGGTAAACTCGGGCACGGAAGCCGTGATGAGCGCGATAAGAGCGGCGCGCGGCTTTACTGGCAGGGATAAGATAATCAAATTCGAGGGCTGTTACCACGGACATTCGGACGGACTGCTGGTAAAAGCAGGCTCGGGACTTATGACGCAGTCGATACCATCGGGTGCGGGAGTCACCGAGGGCTGTACGCGAGACACTCTGCTGGCGAAGTACAACGACGAAAGCTCGGTACGCGCGCTTTTTGACGAACACGGCGGAGAGATAGCGGCGCTGATAGTCGAGCCATGTGCGGCAAACATGGGCGTTGTGCCGCCTAAGGAGGGCTTTTTGCAGTTCCTGCGCGACATTACCGCCGAGCACGGAGCTATGCTGATATTCGACGAAGTTATAACAGGCTTTCGCCTTTCAGACGGCGGCGCGCAGAAGCTTTACGGCGTAACGCCCGACCTCACAACGCTTGGCAAGATAGTCGGCGGAGGAATGCCGCTGGCGGCTTACGGCGGCAGGCGCGAGATAATGGAGTGCATAGCGCCGCTCGGCTCGGTATATCAGGCGGGTACGCTTTCGGGCAACCCATGCGCGGTAGCGGCGGGCATCGCGACGCTAAAGCAGATAGAGAGCACGCCGGATATTTACGAAGCTCTGGACAAAAAGTCGGCAGTGCTGGAGGAAGCTATGAAGTCGGCGGGGCTGAACGTGAACCGCTGCGGCTCGCTCATGACGGTTTTTTTCAACAGCGAAAAGGTAGTAAGCTACGACGAATCGCGCGCCTGTGACACAGAAAAATACGCGGAATATTACAGGCATCTGCTGAGAAACGGCATATACGCCGCGCCCTCGCAATTTGAAGCGATGTTCGTATCATACGCGCACACGGCGGAGGACATTGAGCGCACGGCGGAGATCATCAAGGCTTTCAATGGCGAATAATGTTGCGAAAGCAAAAAAATTATCGTTTAAATGGTTGACGAATAGTGAAAAATATGTTAAAATATAAAGGCAATAACGCACAACTATTGTGTGCGTATTGCGCCGTCAAATTTTTCGTAAAAGTGTTTTAAAGCGACGCAGGCTAACTGGCGTTAGTCAAGGAGTTTTAGGGCATTATGAAGGAAAATTGTTTTGGCTTCGCAAAAACGCAAGCAAGACGTGCACAAAGCCGAAGGCGGTAGTTGTGCGTTATTGCCTGAGGCATATGTTCTTGGTAGAATTTTATATCATAGGATAAAAGACCACTATTGAAAGGACGGTGGAAACAGAAATGAAAAAGCTGTATGAATCCGGAGAAAATTATCTGGAAACAATACTGGTACTTTTTAACCGACACGGCGAGGTGCGCTCGATAGACATCGTGCGCGAGATGGAGCTTTCAAAGCCAAGCGTAAGCCGCGCTATGGGAATTTTAAAAGAGGGCGGATTTATACTCATTGACGAAAACGGATACATAACGCTTACAGAAGATGGCAGACAGGTGGCAGAGACCATCTACGAGCGCCACCGCGTGCTGACCGACTGGCTGGTAAGCCTAGGCGTAGACGAAAAGACCGCCGCGGAGGACGCCTGCCGCATGGAGCACGCCATCAGCTCGACATCATTTGACAGGCTGAAAGAGCACATAAAGAAATATCACCAGAATATCGGCAAAAGCTAAGCTTAAAAAACCGAATGAATCTCAAAGCTGCGGCATATGATAAACTGAGGTGAATCATATGAACGAAAACAGCGGAGAAAGACACAGCCTGATATTACAAAACTGCCGCAGCCTGAGCATTTCGGGCGTTACGGACGCGGACAGCTTTGACGAAAAAAAGATACGCGTATTTACCGAGTGCGGCGAGCTTTGCATATACGGCGAAGACCTGCACGTCAACGAAATGAGCGTAGAGAGCGGCAGCCTGACCATAGAGGGAAGCATAACGGCGCTGATATACGGCGACAAAAATGCCACGAAGCGGCTGCGGCTGCTGGGCAAGCTCTTTAAGTAAGGGAGGCGCGGCATGACGCCAATGCAGCTGGGCACGCAGGCAGAGCTGGACATACTGGGTCTGGCGGTGACGGCGGGCGCGGCTATGGGGCTGATATACGGGCTTTTTCAGATAGTGGCGCGGCTGCTAAACTTTGCAGCGGTGCGACTGATCTGCGACCTGACTTACACACTGATGTTCGGCGCGGTGTATTTTGTATTCACGCTGGCGCAGACGAACTATCTGCGCGGATTCGTGCTGCTGGGCATGATAGGCGGCGCGGCGGGCTGGCATTTCGCGATAGGCAGATTTGCCGTGCGCGGGGCAGCGGCGGTTTTTGGCGCGACGGCTAAGCCGGCAGTCAGATCTATGCACAAAATATCAGCTAAAAGCAGACGAATGTTTGTGAAAAAGTACCCAAATTCAGAAAAATCAAAAAAAGTGCAAAAAAGCACTTGAAACTTCGCCGCGAAAAAGATATAATTATAGATGTAGGTACTGACGGAGAAACTGTATCTTCATACAAGCGGCAGTACGGCAGAAGCGTTTCATACGCGGCTGCTTTTTGTGTAAAAATTCAGGAGTTGAAAAAAATTGAAAAGTAAAACTTACGCGGACGACGCTGTAAGGTCCGCTAAAAAGAAAAAAGATGGCGCGGGAATTTTCGGGCCTATTGCGGGATTTGCAGCATTTATCCTCGTGATATACTCGATAGTTACCATAATCTCGCAGCAGGTGCAGATAGCGCAGCTAAAGCAGCAGCGCAGCGAGATAAACGCGCAGATCTCAGAAGCGAAACAGCTGAACGACGAGTATTCGCGCAGGCTGGCGAGCGAGGACGAAACGGAATATATGGAGAGGATAGCCGTGGAAAAGCTGGGCTACGCCTACCCTAACGAAAGACGCTTTTACGTAGTAGAAGCGCAGTGAACCCCTTGGGAAGCACGCTCCGACCCGTTTTTACAGTAGCGGCGGGCGTTAAATAAATATGAGAGGTATTGAAAAAGAATATGCAGCTTGAAGTAGGAAAAATTTACGAAGGAAAAGTAACCGGCATTACGAAATTCGGCGCATTTGTTGAGTTGGAGAAGGGCACGACGGGAATGGTACATATTTCCGAGATTGCCAATACTTACGTCAGTGAAATAAAAGACCACATCACCGAAGGCGAGACCGTAAAGGTGAAGGTACTGGCGCTGGGTGAAAACGGAAAGATAAGCCTTTCGATAAAGAAAGCGCTGCCTATGCCCGAGAAAAAGCAGTTCAACAACCGCGGCGGCAGAGGCGATTTCAAGAGAGATGGCGCGCGACAGGGCGGACAGAACCACGGCAGAAACGAACGAGGAGATCACCGCCAGCAGAACGACGGCGCAAGAGGACAGGTACAGCGCCGCGCGAGAACTTACGAAAGACCGCAGCCGCAGGACTTTGCTAAAAACCCGCCCCCTGTATACGACGTGAGAACAAATTCGGGCGACGCGGACTTTGAGGACATGATGGCGAAATTCAAGGCTTCGAGCGAGGAGCGTTTTTCCGACCTCAAGCACGTCATGGACAACAAGCGCAGGAGCTCCTCGAGAAGAAAATAAGGAGCGGAGAGAAAATTGAAAAAAACTTTTGCATTCATCTTCTTCATGCTGGCGGCAATAATTTTGGGCGCGGCGCTTGCCTACCTGGGCAGGAACGTAGCTTTTTTGAGCTGGCTGGCTTGGGGAAAAAGCATGGGGATAGATAACGTGGCGATAGATCTTTACGTTTTAAAATTCTCATTTTCGCTGAACGTTACGTTCACGATCTCTCAGCTTATAACGATACCTGTTGGTCTTATCGTATATGCCAAGACCTGTAAAGGACTATAAGAAATAGTACATAGGCACTGCTTTTGACAGACAGAAGCAGTGCTTTTTCTATAATTTTACCAGCGGCTCGTGCGAGTTTTTACATTTCCCCAGCAGTTCATGACATTGCTATTGACAAACGCACGAAAAAATTATACAATAGTATTAGGGAAAGAAAACAACTTAGCAAGACAGGTTTTTTTGATAATTTGGCGCAACGAGAAAATGACTTATGATACCCCATTTTTAAAAGCGCCTATTCCCTTCTTGAAGATCTCCGTTACTGACGGAGGTCTTTTTTTATTGACAAACGGCGAGATAATTTTCAGATTTCCGCGGTTTTTCTTTATTGCGAAAAAATAAAAAATCGGGCGGAGGAAATTGACCTCTGCCCGAAATTTTTTGCTGTTTGAAAAATTATTTGCCGAGAGCAAGCTTGCCCATAGCGTCAGCCTGCATGATAGCGTCGTAAAGCTCTACGGGCTGAACATCGCCCGCGAGGTTATGGATAGTTTCGCCGGGGATACAAGCGTTTTCGGAAATGGTCTTGACCTGCTCGGGGGTGGTAACGCCGATCTCTTCAAGAGTTACAGGCAGACCTACCTCGATGCAGAAGTCCTGAACTTCCTTGAACTCCTCTTTGGACGCGCCCTCGAGAACGAGCTGAACAAGCGTGCCGAGAGCTACGCAGCAGCCATGGTCGGCGTGCTTGATGCCCAGCGACGTAACGCCATTGTAGAAAGAGTGTGCAGCGGCGCAGTTGACGTTATCAGCGCCAACGCCCGAGAGATAAACGTTAGCCTCGATGATATTTTCGAGGGCGGGGGTAACGGCGTGAACTTTGCAAGCTTCAACAGCCTGCTTGCCGTACTCGCGAAGGGTATCGTAGCAAAGTCTTGCGAGCGCCTGACCTGCACGAGTGATACCCGTGCCCTCAAGGCTGGCAGACTCGGTGCGGATAGAAGCTCTGCCCTCGAAATATGTACCCAGCGCGTCGCCCATGCCCGCGATAAGGAACTTAACGGGAGCGTTTGCGATAACGGTAGTGTCTACCATTACGGCGTCGGGGTTAGTTGGGTAGAAAAGGTATTTATCAAAGCTGTGGTCGTCATTATAAATTACCGAAAGACCTGTGCAGGGGGCGTCGGTAGCGGCAACGGTAGGCAGGATAACGATGTGTTTGCCGGTGTAGTAAGCCGTAGCCTTAGCGGTATCGACAGCGCTTCCGCCGCCTACCGCAACAACGGTATCTATCTTGTCTTCCTTAACGATAGCCTCCATCTTAGCGATCTCGCCCTTGCTGGAGATACCGCCGAAGACCTCGTAACGTCTGTAATCATCGAGCGTGCCGAAGCTTTTCTCTATCTTATCATGACAGGCTTTATAGCCGCTGTTTGAACATACAAAGAGCCATCTCTTGCCCATATAGCCCATTTCTTCCTGAAATTTCAGCAGCGCATCTCTTCCCTGAACATATTTAAGCGGCTCGCGCATTGCTCTGAGTCTTCCCATCATAAAAAATCAACCTCCAATCTATTATAAAAAACGTTAAAAAGCAACATTTTTCTAAGACACATTATAGCACTTTTGACGAATGAAACAAACAGTATATTCATAACAATTTGTGAATATTTTATTATCTCAGAGGGCTAAAAAAGACCCCGCGAAAAGCTCTGCATGGTCTGAAAAGTATGTTCAAATTTTATTATTTGCCGAGCGGATAAACGAGGTCTTTATGCTTTTCAGCAAAGGCAGAAGTAGCCGCCTGAGTCAGCCCATATTCATACCATGTGCCGTCCTCCTTGCGCTCCATCCAGACCATAAGACCCTGCCAGCCGTTCTCGTAAGCTATTTCATATTTTTCGGTCAGCTCGTAGCCGCACTCGCCCGAATCATCGTTGGAAGTTTCACCGACGAGGCAAGGCTTGGTATCGTCAAGACCGAACTCCTGCGGGGTAACGTTGAAAGGGAAACCAAAGTACGGCTTCTGCCACATATAGTAATGTGTACTATAAAAATCCACATAAGCATTATCATCGCCGGTGAACTTTTTGAGCGTATCGTCGGCGATAACGTTGCCCTCGTAATTGGCGGAATTGTACTTGATTATACCCATGCCGACGGTCGCGAGCATATCAGAATTTTCGTGGATAGTCGCCGCGCACTTGCCGAAGAAGTAGCTGAGGTCGTCCCACTCGAGCTGGCCGCACTCCTCATTTTCGTGGACCCAGTCGGGCTCGTTCATAATATCGACCGCGAAGATGTACTCATTGTCATTGTAGCGCTTGCAAAATTCCTTGACGTACTGCTCAGCGAAATCGTCAACATTCTCCTTGCTGGTGAGCAGAGCGCGCCACTTTTCGCCGCTGCCGTTCTCGCCCTTGCAGTGGTCGAATGATGTGATGGTCGGCATAACGTAGATCTTATGCTTTTCAGCCATCTCGAAAAGCTTATCGAGGTCGCTCCAGTGGTTCTCGTTGATATTTTTAATTGCGCCCGTTGTTTTTAAGCGAACGATATTTTCGCCCGCACAGTTGACCCAGATACGTGTGCAGTTCACGCCGTCAGCCTCGAGTTGAGTAAAAGTCTGCTCCCAAGCATCGGTGTCCATCGAGCCTGTAAAGTCGTTCCAGTTGATCCATGGGGTGTTTACGCCGTTGATCCAAAGCTGTTTGCCATCGACCATGAATTTTGTACCGTCTACCGTGACCCTTGCCGAAGGGCCGCTTTCCTTTGTTTCGTCAGCCTTTTTAACGGACTTGCCGCAGCCCACTGTGCCGACGCACACCGCCGCACAAATTACCAGCGCGGCAGTTCTTCTAATGACATTTTCAAGCGTCATAGAAAATACCTCCTAAAAATTGTATCATAAATAGCGAAGCGCCCCCGCGCCGCCATATTATAGTATAGCACAATGCAATGTGAAAATCAAGAGAATCAAGCAACGATCATTACTATATTTTTAAGCAAAAAACGCAGCCTTTTTCAACTGCGTTCATGTATATCAAGCTATCTGCGCCTGCCTTATCTCACGTTTTTTCCAGCTTATGAAACCGTACATATCGTTTAGGAAAAATATGCTGAAATTGACCGCAACGGGTATATATGAAGGGTCTTTCAGCGACGCCAATATCCACAAAACTATTAGGACTATATCATTTGCGGCATATCCCAGCGCGTAATACGATGAGCGAAGCATCGTAAGTGATGCAGCCAGAAAGCTTGTGGTTACTGAAATAGTGCTGAATACCATATTTGGTGTACCGAGCGCTTTTAATGTATAGTAAAATACCACAGTTACCGCCGCGGTAAATATCACAAGTCCCACGATATGCTTTCGATTCAGCCGCTGTATCTCTACCTCCGAGCCGTTTTCCGCAGAGGGGTTTCGTATCCACGTTATCATAGACCACACCGCCATAGGCAATGTCATGCCGAGATATGTTACCATCTCGCCCCAATATCTGAATCTGTACGATATTATGCCGTACAATATGCTGAAAACTATCATCAATATCTGCGCCCAAACGTTGCCTTTTGCCGCGAATATCAGCGATGTAACACCTATCAGAGCCGCCGCCAATGTCAATATGTCAAGCTGACCCGGCAGGATATTCGATAAAAAAACAGCGGCAAGCGAGCATATCCAAAGCAGTCGATCCATTTTTGTCAATGCTTTTATAGGATCATTCAATATATCACGCCTTTCAAATATACATATCACTTTAAAGCGATATTGTGATGGTCTATTTTAGGTACCGAACGTTTATTTGATATCATCAGATCATCCGATCCCGAATTTCAAAAGCTATTATAGCACATTTTTTCGTGCCTGTCAACCCGTAAAAGCTTGACACTAAAGCAAGTTTGTGATATAATATCTTCGAGGTGAAGATATATGGACGCAAATACTATCGGCTGCATATGTGTAGGCGCGGCAGGACTTGTTGCAGCGCTGTTGTCGCTGCCGTTTTTCATGCGCGGCAGATCATTGCGCAGGAGATGCACAGCTGAAACGGTCGGAAAAGTTATAAAACACCGCATAGCGGGCGGGTCTAACGCAAAGTCTGTCGCGCCTGTCGCAGAATTCAGCGTGAATGGCAGGACATACACGGCTTACAGACATTACAAAGGCGTAGTTTCGACTAATATATGCACGCCCGAAATGGAAAAGGTATTTGGGCAGGGCGACGGATTTTATATATCCGAAAATGATATATTTCATATCCACACGACGGGCATATATCACAATTACAGGGTGCTTGGGGAGCAGGTATGGCATATCGGCAGCGATGTAAAGGTGATATATGACCCGAAAAAGCCGAAATGTGCATATATAGATAAGGTAGTGACATCTGCAAAGACCGCAGGGATAGTTTTATTGTCATGCGGAGTTGGGTTGATGTTGATCTCTGCAATCGCATATATGTTGATATAATACCATATATAGATATACTGCAAAATATGCACATCAATATAAAGTATAAAGACCGTCTGATATATCACAGGCGGTCTTATATATTATACTACTAGTCATCAAATCGTTCTCAGCGTACTTCTGCAAGGAGCGGACAAACAGCAAATCGGCAAGGCGGTTGTTGCCATCAAAGCCGTCAGCGCACAGATCTTCTTGTTCTTCCTCTTTTCGTTATTTCATAAACACAAATTCTTCCAGTTCGAACAGCTTTCTGCCCTCAAAATACTGCGCCGTCCAGCCCTCAACGCCGTGCTCGGCAACGAAATAAAGTGCGTGTCTGCCTATAACTTTCGCCGTTTTTGCCGTGTAAACGCCGTCACCTGTGCCGATCTGTATGCTTCCGATCTCCTCACCATTTTCAGGATTGTCTAGCAGAACGCGCACGCGACACTTCGCTCCGCCTCCTTTGATTTTCATTGCCATCGTCATTCCATCATTGGTAAAATCTTCACCAAAATCAAAATACTTATAACCGATAATACAGCCGTCGGTGATGTCGGTAACAGTTCGCGTGAAAATGTCCTTCTCAGTGACAAAACAGCCGCCTTTCAGTACACACGCGATTTCGGCTGGTGTGAGTTTGTACGGATCGAGCGAATCCTCAAACCCGAGCGAGGTCATTTCGACCGTCGGGATAGTTCCGTCGGGCAGGATCTCGATCTTTTCGACGCAAGCACGTCGGCTCATTATTGTGCTATTTGTCATTCTATGGTAAAAAACATACCATTGACCTTTTATGCAGCAGACCGAGCCGTGATTATTTCCGCCGGGGTAATCAACGCCGTTGTCAATGATGTATCCGCGGTATATGAAAGGGCCTCTCGGCGAGTCGGAGGTCGCGTATGCAAGTCGGCTGCCGACGCAGGGCGAGTAAATCATATAATATTTTCCGTTGATCTTTCGCGGCGAGCTGGCTTCAAAAAAGCGCTGTTCCTGCGGAACGTTCTCTGTGTCGTCGATCACCGGGCGCTTGTAACTGCCCGCCTTGATTTCGTACATATTCGCGGGGTCAAGTTCGTTCATATTCGACTCGGTAAATCCGTAGTAGATATAGACTTTTCCGTCATCATCTACCAACACGCCAGCATCGTTAAAAATACCATCATCGCCCACTTTTGTATCATATTTATAGTTGGAAAGCAGTTCAAACGGGCCTTCAGGACGGTCTGAAACACCAACTGCTCCTTTAGAACCCACAATATATGCGTAAAGGTAGTATTTACCGTCTTTTTCTATAACATCGGGGGCAAACAGTTCGTGGTCAGTCCATGGCGTATCAGGCTTGCGGTTGCCGCTGCTGCGGGTCTTGAAGCTGTCGCCGTGGCAAGTCCAGTTATTAAGATCATCCACGCTCGCCGACCAAACTTTCAATTTAAAATCGCAAAAAACGTCGCTGGCTGCTCTGTCGTGCGAGCCGTAAAGATAAACGCGGTCGCCGAAAACGCGCGGTTCTCCATCAGGTATATATTCCCAAAGCGGCAGGATAGGATTTGGCATATTGATCACCTCAGTATAATTTCTCTACAAATAGTATACTACATTTTGTGCACGAATGTAATATCAAAACAAGCTCAATTTAGTATCATTTTGTGCAAAATCCACCAGCGCAAACGGACGGCGATATGTCAGAGACCTTTTCGGTAGGCTGTCGGCGTTTTGCCGCAGCGCTGTTTGAATTGACGAATAAAGGTATACGAGCCGGAGTACCCGCACCGCGCGGCGATCTCATCGACCGTCAGCGTGGTCGATGTCAATAAACGTTTTGCGCGCTCGACCCTGCCGGTTATGACGTCGGCAATAACGCTCACACCAAACATCTTTTTGTACATATGCTGGAAGCCCGAGCGGCTCATTCCCGCCTCTGCGGCTAGCTCATCAACGCTGCCGACCGAATCGGGCTGGGTGTAAATGCGGCTGCGAATGTGCGTGAAGCTGTCATTTTTCTTTGCGAACGCGCGTGTGCAGAGATGCTTTTTGTCTGCGATCAACCTGCCGATCTTCATAAAAGTATATCGAGATAGCGCTGCTCGATCTCTTCGTGAAAGGCGTCTGCCGAGTAGTGCTCATAGGTCAAAATGTGCATTATCTGACTCAGCTCCTCCACCGCTCCGAGGTGCACAATCTGGTTGATCGGCAGCCCGAGTTTTGCAAAATGATCCATGTCGCCGACCTCTTCCGAGAAGTAGAACCAGTCGTCGGTGTAGTTATCATCTAGGGCGGTGTACATACATGGCGTGTTTGGCGAAATGAGCACGCAGGAGTTCGCCGCAACGTTCTGCCGAACGCCGTCTAACTCGAACAAAGCGGTTGATTTTACAAGCAAAAACAGCCATGCGCCCTGACCTGCGGGTCTGTCCATTACGAATGATCTGTCGTGGCTGTGGTTGTAGCCGATCGAGCCTATTTTCATTTTTCCATCTCCTTATCTAGGTCGTTTTTATCGTTTCTGTGGTCTAAATATTCAGCAAAACGCTGCACGGCGAGCGGTGCGGATTTTCCATCGTGCAGAGTGAAACATATATCTCTTCCTGCTTTCGCCGATGGTCTTTTTGTGCAAATCTTGTACGATGCACGGCGCTCCACCATTTTTTTGTAACGCCTTTCCATTTGCAATTGCGATGATCTACATGACAAATAGTTGCTTTTCAGATAATTGATTTTATGATACAATATTTTAGCAGATATGTCAAGTGCGAAATGAAAGAAAATTTGAGATAGATCGCAGTGCTACAAGTCTTTGCAGAAAAATTGCCGTGCACACTTGAAAAAATTTCTGGAACGTGGTATAATACTTCTATACTTAGCGAAAGGAAATTTGACAAATGTCTAAAATATGTAAATCATGCGGCAAAGAGTACAAGGGCGAATTTTGCGAGCACTGCGGCTACGGCGACCCTGACCTCGAAATAAAAGCCGTCAAAAAATACCAGACCAATAAGCCAGTGCGCTTTATGACAGCTGAAGAAAAGGAAGAACATTACAAAAAGTTAAAAGAGGCTCAGCGTGATAAAAACGGCAAGAAAAAGCGCGACCCGAAGATGGTGCGCCTGCTGATCGTGTTGGCCATCGCGGCGGTGCTTATCGTGGTAGGCACGCTTTTCGGCACGGGCGTTATCGGCTTTAGCGAGAAGAGCAGCGACGTTGTGGACAAATACCTGACGGCGATAAACGAACGCGATTTCGACAAATACAGCTCCTGCTTCCCAAAAGAGATGCAGAAAGACTACGAGAGCGACCTCAAGCTTTCCGAAATGGGCGACAAAAAATACATGGAAACTTTTGCCGCCGATTTTGCAGAGAGCTACGGCGACGATTTCACCATCGGCTGGAAGATACAGAGAGCCGACGAGCTTACCGAGTACAGTTTAGACGGCTACAAGGAAGCCTACGGCACTGTTCCCGACATAAGCGAGGCGAATTTGGTAGTCACCGACGTTACATTCAAAGGCTCAAAAGGCGAAGAAACTTTCCGCATGAATTTTTACGTCGGCAAGGTCGGCAGACATTGGAAGCTTTTCAATCTGCAATACGAGCCGGGAATCATCACGCCAGATATGGAGATAACCTCTTCATTCGCGGACAGCGATACGGACAGCGCGGCGGAAAGCGCTGCTGAAAGCGCGGAATAAAAACTCAACAAACAAAAAAGACCTCCGAAAAGCTCGGAGGTCTTACTATTTACGAAGTCACTTGCCCATGAATTTCAGATTTTTCTCGATAAGCTCGCAGCGCTGTTTTACGCAGTCTACCGAACGCAGAGGGTCAGACGGAGTGTTGAAAGTGTAGTCCATCAGCTTCTCGATAGTCGTCGAAGCAACGTGCACGCGGGTATCGGAGGAAGCGTAGTAGATGTAAACATCGCCGTTTTCACGGACGATAGCGCCGTTTGTAAAGCAAACGTTTGAAACGTCGCCGACTCTCTCAGCGCCGTGCGGAGCGATGAAAAGGCCCGAAGGCTCGGCGATAAGCTTAGAGGGGTCGTTGAGGTCGGTCGCGAAAACGTAGATAACGTAGCGCAGACCTGCGGCGGTGTTTCTTACACCGTGCGCTATATGTATCCAGCCCTTGGGTGTCTTTATCGGAACAGCACCCGCGCCGTTCTTGACCTCGGTTATGGTGTGGTAGCGGCGGGGGGATATGACCTTTTCCTCGGTGCAGATGACGGGGTTCGTGATATCATCACAAAGACCGAAACAAACGCCGCCGCCCGAGCCTGTTTCTATAAAATCGTCCTGCGGACGGGTATAGAAAGCGTATTTGCCGTCAACAAATTCCGGGTGGAGAACCACGTTTCTCTGCTGCGGCGACTTAGATCTCAAATTCGGCAGACGCTCCCATGTAACGAGGTCTTTAGTGCGAACTATGCCCGCCTGCGCGGTAGCCGCGGAAAGGTCGTTGACGGAAGTATCTTTGCTCTCAGAGCAGAAAACGCCGTATATCCAGCCGTCCTCGTGCTGAGTAAGGCGCATATCGTAAACGTTGGTTTCGTCAGGCTCGGTATCGGGCAGGATAACGGGATAATCGCGGAAACGGAAACCCTCGGTAGGGCTGTCGCTTTCGGCAACTGCGAAGAAAGACTTGCGGTCGCTGCCCTCAACGCGCGCCACAAGGCAGTATTTGCCATTGAGATAGATAGCGCCCGAATTGAGCACAGCGTTTATGCCGAGGCGCTCCATAAAGTGCGGGTTGGTCGCGGGGTCAAGGTCGTATTTCCAGATGATAGGCGCGTGCTCGGCGGTAAGCACAGGATTTACATAGCGGTCGTAAATGCCGTTATAGCTGTCCGCCTTGCGGTTTTTGCGGTTGATAAGCTCCTCATATCTCGAGGTAACATAAGCTTTGTTAGTTTCAAATTCGTTCATATTACGTTTCCTTTCATGGTTATTTGTGATAAATATATTATACTATATCGCGAAAAAAAATGCAATAGGCGCGCACGGGCTTAAACGTTTACAATAACGATTACAAAAAAAATTTTTGTAAATAAAAGAAAGCGCAGCCGAAGCCGCGCTTTTGGTATTATTTAGATTTTCGAGATCCTGCCGCCTTATAAGCGGTATCATAAAGAAATTCCTGCACGTTGAAAGGCTCGCCAACAGGCTCTTGACGCTCGTAAGTACCGTCGGGCAGCATAACTCTCGCCGAAGTGTTGTCGCTCATCATGGCGGTAAAAATCTGCTCAACGCGGCGTTTAAGCTGCTCGTCAAGTATCGGCGCGGCTACCTCTACGCGCTTCAAAGTGTTGCGTGTCATGAGGTCGGCGGAGGCTATGTAGATCTGGCGGTCATCGCCGCTGCCGAAAATGTATATACGCGAGTGCTCGAGAAGTCTGCCGACGATGCTCACAATGCGGATATTTTCGGTGTAGCCCTCGATACCGGGGCGCAGACAGCAGATACCGCGAATGACCATTTCGATCTTCACGCCAGCCTGCGAAGCTTCTATCAGGCTTTCCATTATCTTCTTGTCGGTCAGCGAATTGAGCTTCAGCCCGATGTAGGCTTCCCTGCCCTCGCGCGCCTTTGTCGTTTCACGCTCGATAAGGTCTATTACTTTATCTTGCAGGCAGTGCGGCGCTACCATGAGCAGATTTGTTTCTGAGATAGTTTCGCCCATCAGCAGGCGGCGGAATACCTCGGCGGTCTCCTTGCCAATATCGCTGTTCGCGGTGATAAGGCAAAGGTCGGTGTAAAGCCGCGCGGTAGATTCGTTGTAGTTGCCGGTGCCGACCTGCGTGATGTACTGAACGTTTTTGCCGCTCTTGCGAGTGATAAGGCAGATCTTGGAATGAACTTTGAGCCTATCTATACCGTAAATAACGCGGCAGCCCGCCTTTTCAAGGCGTTTAGACCAGTTTATGTTATTTTCTTCATCAAAGCGCGCTTTCAGTTCTACCAAAACGTTGACCTCTTTGCCGTTTTCGGCAGCTTCGACCAGCGCTTCTATTACCTTACTATGGCGGGCAAGGCGGTAAAGAGTCATTTGGATAGAGATAACATTTTTATCTCGTGCAGCCTCACTGAGCATATTAAGGAAAGGTGCTATACTCTCATACGGATAGTGCAGCAGCACGTCTTTTTTCAGCACCTGCGGGATAATCGCAGAGTCGGTGAGGGCTGGCGATTTCTGCGGAGTGCGGGGCTTATAGCTAAGCTCGGGGTCGTCGGAAAGCTTCTCGCGAATAGTCTTTACGAAGTCGAGCGAGAGCGGAGAGTCGCTGGTGAAAACGCACTTTTTCTCGAGGTGTAGGTATTCACAAAGCTCTTCCACAACGCCGTCGCTAAGTCGGCGGGTCATATCAAGGCGCACGGGGCAGAGCTTTTTGCGCATTTTGATGACCTCAGCCATATGGTCGCGGTAATCGAGATCTTCATCGTAAACGCGCGATTCATCTATATCGGCGTTGCGGATTATCTTTATCAGCGACTTTTCGATGACCTTATAGCCCGGGAAAATGTTGGCAAAAAAGTGCAGGATCATCTCATCGGTGAGCATATAAACAGTGCCCTTTGAGGAAGCCATGGGCGGTATCTCGATAGCGTTCGGGAAAAGCAGAGTTATCGAGGGAACGATGGCCAGGCGGCGTTTACCGTTTTTGCTTTGGAGCACGGCGATACCGTAGACCTCTTTATTTTTCAGAAATGGGAAAGGCTGTTTTTTGCCGATAAGCGCGGGGAAAAGCAGCGGCTGAATATCCGCTTCAAATTTCAGGCGAACATACTCCTGCTCGCGCTCGTTAAGCTCGGAAAATCGGGCGACGCGCACGCCGCGAGTGTCGATCTCCGCCATGATGCGCGAGTAAGCCTCATCCTTACGTTTGAGCAGCTTTTTTGCGCGTGCGAGAACAGCGCTAAGCTGTTCCTGCGGGGTCATGCCCGTCTTATTATCGCGCGAGCGGTCGGAAACGAGCATGGCGTCATGCAGACCGCCAACGCGTACCATGAAGAATTCATCGAGATTGCTCTGAAAAATCGAGATGAAATTGAGCCTTTCGAGCAGTGGCACGCTTTCGTCCTCAGCTTCTTCGAGCACGCGTTCGTTAAATTTGAGCCACGAAAGCTCTCGATTGACGTAACAAATGTATTTATCGGTGTTTTTTGGCATATTATCTCCTCCTGAACTGCCGCCGCGCTATGTAAAAGCGGTGCATAATGCTATTATACCGCAAAAATGCGCACGTTACAAGGCAGAGCGCTGTATAATGTTTGTAAAAAGTCTGAAAAAGCGACAAAACCAGCGCTATACTATATTTATATATACATTATATCAGCAAGATAGGGCATATTTTGTTATGGTTTTATGTATTTTTTCTTACAAACAATAAAAAATACACATTTTATACGGACAAAATCTATTTTTTGTCGCACAAGTATTGCAAAAATTACAGTTAATAATATTTTCTATTTTTGTTTACCGAATATTAACTAATTTCCGTGCAAAAATTGTTGACACGGGTGAAATTATGTGCTATAATATTAAAGTCGTCGGGGTGTGGCGCAGATTGGTAGCGCGCTACCTTGGGGTGGTAGAGGCCGTGGGTTCAAGTCCCGTCACTCCGACCAATAACTAAAGCGTGATCATTGTAAAAGTGGTCACGCTATTGTGTTAATAAGCCATTATCGGCAAAGATGAAAGCACCAAAACTGATGCACTCATCTCAACCGATAATCGGTTGAGTATATATAAACAGTATAAACTGCGGATCGCATTTTCGACCTCTGCTCTTACAGCTTGTATCGCACTCTATGTCGAGCAGCCGAAAGGGCTTATACAGGCTTGCTTGTATTGCAAATTAAGCTTTTGTGATCTCAGTTGGATCAGCGTGCAGGCTCATAGGCGGCACAGCCGTTTCAGGGTCGCGGCGGCGCTGTATGCTCACAGTCTTTCTTTGAAAGAAAAAATTAAAATCACCTAACCGGTGCGGGTCTTTCTTGCAGACTGTATATCATTGCATAGGCTGCTATGCTCCGGGCGTTGCACATGGTGCGCAGCCCCTCGTGGGAGCATATGATGTTCATACGCATTTAGGTCATTCCCTTGTCATCGGGCGACCATCATCAGCTTAATACCGGACACTTCCAATCTACCTTATCATTAGTCCGGAGAGCATGAGGATTCAATTTTCAAGATTCTAATATCTGCAAGCTGTCAACCACGCTGTGAAGATATTGTGATAAAATAAAGAACCATACCTAAAAGATACTAGGTATGGCCTTGACAAAATCTATTATTCATGCTATAATGGTAGCAATGAACGCAAAACTAAGTCCTGACGATATGAGTGTATCGTTTAGGGTGATGGGCTGTTTGGTGCCGGCAAGCACTGGGCAGCCCGTTTTGTTTTTTATTTTACTCTTATATTATAACATATTGGCGGCATAATGTCAAGTAGTCACAGTAAATTTCATGAATTTTTTTGGTAGAATATCTGCCTTTAGGCAGAAAAAAGGAGCTGCACTTCTCGTGCAGCTCCTTTAGTTTTCCTTATGTTTTTCTACTGCTCTGATTATGCTTCTTACTATAAAACCAATAATAAATAATGCTAGCACAAGCGGAATTGATGCAAATAAGAACATAAGATAATATAACGCTATCTTCTCTATGCCCTCGATCCGTATTATTGAGAAACCACTTTTTATAACCCTTTCTAGTTCCGTAAAAAATGTTACAACTAAGGACACTATCAAAGGTCTTAATAAAACAGGAATCTTGTTTTTCACTTCTAAAAATATTGCCGGAACAGTAAATGATAATAGCATAGGCAAAAATTTTAAAAAATCTTTTGGTGAATCAATTAGCGAGAAAATTGTCGGCCAAAATGTCACGATCATAAATATAGAAAATACAACTGCCAAAAATGCTAAAATGGCTATTACATTATCAAATGTTGATTCCTTATGGACTATGACTTTGACTTTTTGTTTTTCATCGATACGATTCATGTTTCTACCCCATTTTTCTAGTAATTCTTTGGTATATTATATCACATTGATAATATAATGTCAAGTAGTTACAGTCAAATCCCCAACTGCTTTCGCAACAATTGTATATCCCTATGTCCGTAAACACGGCTGAGCATATCGAGATCTGACCAGCCGAGCTGTGCGGCTATCGCATATGGGTTCTTACCTTCGTTGACCCATATCGAAGCGCGTGTGTGTCGCAGCTCATGAGGCGTAAGCATCGGAACGTTTACGCCTTGGTTGAGATAGTAGTCGTGCATTTCCTGCATGAAAATCTTGTATCTGCGCACATACCACGAATCGGGACTGCACACTTTTCCGAAGCGGTTATATATGAGAAATTCGGGATACACATAGTGCCCCGGCGTTTTCTTATGAACATTCTTGCCCAGCAGCAGCTCACGCGGAGTGCGGTTTATGTGCTCCATCGTTTCGTCAGATACAGCTATCACCCTTTCACGGTACTCGTTCTTTGTATCGTTGATGACGACACGGCTGCTTTCGGCACTGCTGCCGCCCTGACGCACTGTAACACCTCGCTGGATATATATCAGTTGATTTTGATTATCTATATCGTCCCACTTAATACCCAGCAGTTCAGAGCGCGTCAATCCACAATTCAATAACAGATCAATTTCAAGCCCAAAGCGGTGATACTTTGAGTATGCCAAAACAAGATCAGCTTGCTCAGGTGTGTAGACGCGTTTTTTCTTTGTTTTGCCGCCCACCTGGATCTTGAAATGCTCACATGGATTTTTCGGTATAATATCATTGACATACGCATTATCCAGTATTTCATTAAGCACGGAAAAATGTGATTTAAGCGTTTCTCTCGCATAATCGCGGTACAAGATAAAATACATCTCAATATCGTTGCGCTTGATACTGTCTATAGGCAGTGCGCCGAAATACGGCAAAAGATGATTTCTGCACAGCGATTCCCAGTGCAGTTGATATGTATTATCACGCACCTTGTACTGTTTGATCATTAGCACGGTTTTTGCGTGCTCTGCGAACGTTATTGACTTCATTTGATTTTCCATTATTCTCTTTCTCCTTATGTTATGGTGTTTTTACACAAGTGTTTTTACACAAGTCTTTTTACAGACGTCATATATTATATAACTTCATTGGCATAAAGTCAATTATATAGCAATATTTAAAATTTCTTTTAAAGAAAAAAGAGAATTTTGTACTCACAAAAATGCAAAGCGCGGCGCAGCTGTCAAAACCCGAGTGTTCGTATGTATAGATACTTAACAAAGTTATATATCTTAGATCATATTTTTTACTCTCTAAAAGACATGACTAAGTGGGTTTATATAATGAGGGCTCATTTTACCCACTACCCCCTATAAAACTTGCAGAGCAGATATGCATAGATTTTCTGCGACAGCTATTGACATAGGTAGATTTAAGTGATATAATATATGTGAATTTATGGTGACGACGCGACGGCTTCTTCTTTTTTATAGTGCCGCGCAGGCGTACTACCACGAAGTATGTGTTATCAGTATAATCGCCAAGCTTTGTACGCTTTAGCTGCTTTACTATAAGCCCTTTTTCGATCAGCCTGCTGCAAGTGCGGCATATATCTGACTTATACGCATTCAGAATGCGTGAAAGGTCATTTAAAGACTGATAAAATGAATTGATAGTATTAGTACGCAGCTTGCACATTGCGGCGTACAGCGTAAATTCCTGCGCTGTGAGAGCATATGAAAAAACATCATATCGCATATAAAAAAACTTGTTGAAAAACGCCATAGTGTAATGATAACTGCTTTGATGACCGTTTTCGCGAGTGGTTCTGTATCTGTTTACTATTATATTCTTCTCAGCGAGTTCCGAAAGGGCACGCTTGACTGTAGACACACTGAGTCCGCAGGCTTTAGAGAGAGTAGATTGTTTTACACAGATCTCGTAACCGTTACGGCTCTTTCTATTCTCATTGACAAGACTGTAAAGCTTGCAAGCAACTTTCAGAGCATTTCCTTTGGTTTGGGTTAAAATTGCATTTGGTATTTTCATATTAATTCTTCTTTCTGAGGACGGCATATTCGCACTATGCTGTTCTCTTTTTTTGTATATAAAAAAGCAGCCATTTATAGCTGCTTTAAATCATTTTTCTTTGATTTTTAGTAAAGCTGTTTTTGCTTTATTGTAAATAGCTTTTGAGTTAATAGTTGAAAGCGAAAGCTTTATGTTGTGATCTTTTGAAAAAGTAATAAGCGGTTCTGGATCATAGGCTATAGTGTTATCATTACTATAGTGAATACCGTCAAAATCAAGTATTTGCCGACAAGATGATCCACATATAACACTTTTTATTTTGCAAAGAGTATACAACAACGGAAATCTGTAATCCGACGAAAGCTCTTTATAATTGCCATTAAAATCGAACCAATAAACTCCGTTAGTTGAAATATGATCATACTGATTTTCAAAATCAATTATGCGAACAGGAATATCAATGCTCTCTCTTAAATACTTTACTGCCGCCAATCTGTGATAGCCGTCCTCGTAAGCTGCTATCATGTTAAGTTCTGAAACAAAAACTGCTTGATGAATATTGTCAAGTTTTTTATTCTTTATAAACTCAACGATACTCTTAGGTTTAACTGCAGTCGTTAATATTGATTTTTTATAGGAATTTACTATCCCGTCATGGCTATTATAGGAGGAAAAAGTCATTATGCAGCTATGTAGCCTTATTATGTAATCGTCTGTCGCATTGCAGTAATATGGAAGAGTTGCCAAGGCAGCATACTCAGCTATTACCGATTCCTTGATCAATGTTATATTGTAATCCAAGAAAATCAATTTTTCTTTTATTTCACTAAAGCAATTAAGTCTTTCGAGTAATTCTTTTAAAACAATAAAATACTTTTTGGAATTATTAGTTTCAATTTCTATTAACTTTTTGGCATCATTTATAGACATACATTCTTTGCTAAAAATCATTTTCATTCACCATTTTCCATGCAGCTAGAAGCATTGCTTTGGCAGAAGGCTCGAATAAGCTAATGGAAAATCTGATAAAATCATTTATTGCACCGATCGCATTGAAATAATCCCCATCAATATAATATTCTCTAAAGTCATTCATATATTTCAGCTTGTTTTTAAATGTTATTTCTGTAATATCATCTTTCAAAATAGGGGGAATCATATCAAGGCGCTTAAGTTCTGAAAAAAACTCCGAAATGAGCTGTTTATTTATTTCTGTCTTACCGAATTCTCTTTTGTCAAGTAACGATAACAAACGTTTTTCTTCGCTTCTGCTAGCAGCGATCATTTTGCTCTTTTTATTCATTAAAGTACCTCTCATTTTATCATGATTTAGTTTCGCTGTCAATTACCATTTGACCACATCATTGTCAACCTCCATTGTATTTTTTCGCAACATATCTAAGATTAACATACTTTCCCGTATCAACAAGCTCAAACGTCCCTTTGTATTTTTCACCTTTTGAATTTACTGCACTCAGAGTTGCCGTTTTTCCCTTTAAAAGACCGGCGGCGGAAGCCGCACTGACTTTTATGCCACGCTTTTTATCCTCTTTCCAAAGTGTGAAGCCGCAGCCCTTACCGCCGCAGCAGCTAAATGCCTTTGGTGTTTCCGTCACATCGCAGCCGCAACGCGGACATATACCTACGACTTTTGTTTCATACTCAGGCAGCTCAAGCTTTACGCTCATATCGTCTTGTAAAGATAAAAAAGCTGAAAAGCTTTTGCCCGATTTTCCGATAAAACCTTTCAGCACATCTGTTCTCCCTTTTTCGAGTAGCTTTGCCGCCTGTGTTTCAGATATATCTTTCTTGCATATATTTTTCGGCAAACCGAATCCACAAGCTTCCTTGCCTTTCTCGCAAGCGTAGACCTTGCTGTATGACCTCACCTCTGCGCCGCACCTAGGACACTTGCCGATAGCTTCAAAGCGCGTAGAGAGGACTGTATTTTCTGCTGGTGATGAATAACTCTTTGTCATGTTTTTAACGTGGTTTTCTATTTCATCAATGAAGCTGTCAGCAGAGATCTGCCCCTTTGCTATCCTTTGCAGTTGTGTCTCCCACTCTGCTGTCGTTGCCACTGATTTGACCTCATCGGGAACCGCAGCTATAAGTTCTCTGCCTTTTGAAGTTGAAATGAGCTTTTTCCCATCACGTTTGACATACTGTATCTTAACAAGATTTTCGATTATGGCAGCGCGCGTTGCGGGCGTTCCAAGACCCTTTTTCTCTATATCCTCACCAGTTTCAGCATACTCTGAATAGCTTTCGTTTCCTGCGTATTCCATTGCTGTAAGCAATGAAGCTTCCGTGAAAGGCTTTGGGGGTGAAGTAAAATGCTCTGCGGATATTGCCGAAACATTTTCAAAAGTATCGCCCTGTGATATATCAGGCAGAGCGGTATCAGTATCATCTTTTGTTTCTTCATCACTGTTTTTATTTTTAAGTACTGCTTTTATCTTCTCCTCTGCAGTTTTCCAACCGTTATCGATAACAGTTTTTCCATTTGCCGAAAAATCATAGCCTGCGCAACGTATATGAGCCTTTACTGTTCTGTATTTATGCGGAGCAGATACAGCAAGGACAAGACGTGCAGATATGAGCTTGAGAATGTTTCGTTCACCATCAGATAAGGTGCTCAGGTCTGCTCCTTCAAGCTCTGCGGTCGGTAGTATTGCATGATGACCGCTAACCTTTTTGTTATTGATACAACGCTTTACATCGATCGTGTGAGGTATGTCACCGTATTCGGGAAAACATGAGAAAACTATGCCTACCTCATTTACCGCAGTTTGTTCCATATCATCAGTAATGTACTGCGAATCTGTTCGCGGATATGTCGCCAGCTTTTTCTCATAAAGAGATTGAAGATGATCAAGCGTTTGTTTGGCTGTGTAACCAAAATATTTGTTAGCTGTACGCTGAAGCGTAGTCAAGTCGAAAAGTTTCGGCGGATTAAGTGTTTTGCTTTCATCGTTCACTTCAATTACTTCTGCCGTCTTCCCGCTGACCGCTGATATTATTGAGCGTACCTTATGAATATCGTTTATGCGTTCAGAGATCGCCTTAAAGCTGCCGCAATCAAGCTCTACGGTATAGTATTTCTGTTTTACGAAATGCTCGATGTCATAGTCGCGCTGCACTATCATGGCAAGCGTTGGCGTCTGAACTCTGCCTACAGTCAGTTTATTTGAATATCTGCATGAAAACAAGCGTGTTGCATTTATGCCGACAAGCCAATCTGCCTTAGCGCGCGAATAGCCTGCTGCAAACAGGTCATCATATGCTTTGTCATTTTTCAGCTCAGCCATAGCCGTGCTTAATGCTGAAACTTCAAGCGATGATGTCCACAAACGCTTTACCGGTTTTCTGCACCCCGCAAGCATATATGTGTATCGAAAAATACACTCGCCCTCTCGATCAGCATCGGTAGCACATATTATCTCAGTTACCGCGGAGCTGTTCATAAGGCGTTTTACGATGGAAAACTGCTTTTGAGCACCATCAAGGATCTTTAGCTTCCAATCTTTCGGTATTATAGGCAGTGTATCAAAACTCCATCTTTTTAATTCTTCTGAATAATCCTGCGGCAAGAATAGCTGCACAAGATGACCGTGACACCACGTCACCGTGTAACCGCCGCCGGTAAGGCAGCCGTTTTCTTTTTTATCAGCACCAACGATAGGCGCTATGGCTTTGGCTACGCTGGGCTTTTCTGCTACTATAAGTTTCATGATTACTTCCTTTCTGCAGTTTATTTTTCTTTTAAAGGAAAAAAATAAGATCTGCATTCTATCAACTTAGTGGTTCAGCCATTATGTGTGGTATTTATGTAGCGTTCAAGTCTGCTTTTTTCATCGGCAGAAATATAGACCATCTGCCGTATTCGTTTTATCAGCGCCTTTGCCACAGTTATTTTTTGATCGGTGTCTATATCAGAACTGAAAAGCAGATCAAGATTATTTTTCAGCCAGCTTCCATTTTTATGATTTTTATCTTCTATCTTGCTGATTATGTCGTCAATATCAGTTTTCTTTTTAACAGACGGCGCAAAATTGGTGCGTATACTGCTCTTCTTGAGCTTGCTTTGCGGCGTGAGGAAAAAGCTCACCGTATCGCTGTCGGTAGCGTCCATTTGCCATACATATCCTTGCTTTTCAAGCCGCATTGCTGCCTGCCGCCATGTTATCTGCGAATTTTCGGGGTGTGCCGCAGGAGCTGTACGCCGTATAAGTGTCGCCCATATCTCATCAAGCGGATAGATCGTATCCTCAAGCGGGCGGTCTATAAGTTCCATCTTTTCAGCTATCTCACGGGTGCTGTTGCTCGGCAGACCGAGCTTGTAATAAAACTCAAATTGAGTTATCATAGGATACGAGCGTTGACGTTTTGTTATCGCCATTCCTGGCTCCATGTTTGCAAGCTCATCGGACGTTGCCAAAGGCTGCCCGTCAACTGCGCGTGATTGGTGATCCAGCCATGTATGCAGATTACCGCTGTAAGTTGTATATTCCACCGTTTTGTTTCCTAAAACAGATGAAAAATATTTGTTGGTATCATCGTCAAGTGAGTTGATATAAACAAGATTACCGCAGTTAGATCGTATTGTCTTTGCTGCATTGGAATATTTAGTGTCAAGCTGATTAAAGTCCTGAATAAACAGATCAAATAGCAGATTACGGCCTGCACCTACCGTTATTTTTGTGTCCATGCCCGGTATCGGTACCATGTTTCCGAATTCGTCCAGTATAAAATGGACGCGCTGCGGCAGCTTCTGCGACTTGAATTCATCGGCATATTCGACCAGCTCATCGTAGCATTGGTTAACAAACAAAGTTGAAAGCACATATCGCGATTTTTCGTTATCCGGTATCAACATGAAGATCGCCATAGGTTTGTCGGGGTCAGCCAACGAGCGAAAGTTTATCTGATTGCCGCTCGTCAGTTTCGATACACCGACATCAAAACCAAACAGATTTAGGTTTGACGCGAGCGTTGAGAAGATTGAGGAACGCATATCGCCGCTTGCGAAATTAGATGTTGCGTAAGATGATCGTGCAGGATTGCCTATAGGCAGATTATTAAACAATTCATCAAGCGCATTGACAGTCGTATTTCCGCGCTGTTCATTCGCTGTTCCAAATTCTATGAACATTTGATAGACCGAATAAAGCGACACGTTATCCAAATGCCCATTATCGTATCCGTGTTCCAAAAGAAAAAGCAGCATTGAAACAAAGAGCGACTTTGCCGATTCAGGCCATATCGGATCCGATTTATCGTTCTGCGTAAAAACATTTGCAAGAGCCTGAGCGAGCTTCATGCATTTCGATAGATCCGTATTACCATCTTTACCGTCGCGTCTGTTGCGGTATTCGTCAATTATTATTTGCAGCGGGTTCCATAGATTTGAATACTGCGTATTGCGTAGATTGAGCACAGCTACGTTATAGCCTTGATTCACGAGCATATCATACGAGTTTTCAAGCAGCTCTCCCTTTGGGTCGTTGAGAACCATACTGTGCTTGACCTGAGCGTTAGCTATGTATCGTATCATGGGCAGCACAAAAGTTTGACCTTTACCTGAACGTGTAGTTCCTATGATAAGGCTATGTATCGTTTCCGTGTCAACATATATATTTCCGTTTTCTCGGAAAAGCGGTATCCCTCCCGATCTTGCTTCTGATATATTGTTTTCGGGAAACTTGGACAAAATGTGCGATACCTCTTCTTCGGTGATAAAATGTGCTTTACCCTTTATCGTTTTGTTGCCATTTCGTATCGCCCAGCTTGTATCGAGTTTGAGCGTCAGCAGCATACTTAGCGCAAGAGCTATTATAAGCGTCATTGGTAAACCAATAGTTGCGGGTTTAAAAAAATAGCTTATTTTTGGAACAAGTATCGCAGTCGTATATTTTTTATGCGAAAAATCCAGCATATATTTTAGCACCAACGGCAGATAATTCATCAACAGGCATATGAGCACATAAAACATAAGCGTGAATGACAACACCTGCACCAATCGAACCAACGCTCGCCCATCAGTGCTGTTTTCGTTTATATATGAATGTCCTTTTAGCCGTTCTTCGTTTTTCTCTTTCCTAGCCATTTTTGACCTCCTTAGTATTCACGTTCAAAATCATCATACGATCCGCCCTGCTCTTGCTGATAATCGTATTCGTCTTGCAGTGCTTTTAAATGCCGCTCAGATTCGTCAAGCAACTTTTCTAGCGTATTAGCGCACCGGTTATATACAATGGCCGCGCTTGTTATAGATCTTTTGATACTCCTTCCGACATTGATTTTTAATATGGGGCGATACAGCTTTGCGGAATTCTTTTTGATCTCGGCATTTGCCGAAGCACTGCCGCTTTGTGCCGCTGTAAGCAGATTATCAGCAGCAACATTTATCTGACCACTTTTCAATGCGACCTTACCAACTGTTTCACGTACTCGCGGATGTTCCGAACGCCGCAGCACTTTCGCTGCCTTATCAGTTTTTCCGTTTTCGACAAGTAGTTTTGCATACATCACTTCAAAATTGTTATATTCCTTGCTGCTGCCGATCTTACAAGCTCGCTCCATATACTGCTCCGCTTTTTTGCGATACTCTTTATTATCACTTCTGCGGCGGTAAAAGTAATATGCCAAATACACCGCGGCGCTTGTGCTTTGCTCGGAAAAGCGCTCCATCTCGTCAAGAGCTTTTGAAAGTGCCTTGCTGTCACCATGTGCAGCAGCACTGTCTATGCTGCCTTTTATGCTTTCATATTCTTTCTTTAAAAGACCGGGCGCGGCGCGCTCCTTGTGAATATCTCTAACCGTTGCCGACTCTTTTTCTCCGTATCTTATCTTGTATATCTCTTGAAGCAGTTTGTTTCCGGCACTGCTGTAAAAAGTTTCGAGTCGGTTCACAGCGTACTCCTCAAGTTCGCTGCGCTGTTCTTTGCGCTCGCCATAAATTTCACGGTAATCGCGGCTCATTTCAGCAAGTCTGCTTTTGTACTCTTCAAACTGCTTTTTCAGTTCATCATTGCATTCGATCATTTCGTCAACGCATTTTTTTATGTGATCTCTGTACGGCAGCATTTTTGCTCTGCCGTACTGCCACGCTTTTCGCGTTTCAGGTAAATTATCTACTAGATCTCTGATAGAAGAAGTTGGCGAGAAATTTTTAGCTACGCCCGGAACAAGAATACGCCGCTCTATTTCTGTAAGCAGCGGCGTATTTTTATTTGTAAGCGTTTCACGAACCATAACAGATTTTATGCGTTCTATCGCTTTCTTTTCTATCATATCCCCACGCCGCTCTACATAATTCTTTTCGTTGAGCTGAAAATGTATGTGTACATTATCCGTATTGGTGTGTATCGCGGCAGACCAGTATATATTATCCGCCGATAATGTTTTTGATGAGCTGACCATTTCGGCGATCGCTATGCGGGCACAATCTTTAAGATGTTCAGTGTCGAGTGTGTTGCCCACGATAAAACCATTGCGGCGCAAATAGTTGTTATCAAATGATATAACGCCAAGCCATTTTGTAGTATTTTTATCACAGCTTATCCGTTCCATCTCCTTAAGCTGTTCTATCCCTTTCTCGTCAACATGATCGCAGCTTGCGGTAAAAAGTCCGTCGGATTTTTCTGTATTCCTCATGTATTCTATATAATCGTAAAATTCGCTTTTGCGCGAAACCAACTTACCCTTAAATGCGTCAGGACGATTCATGTAAAACAGGAAACCGCCAACATTCCATTTTTTCTTAAATGCTGTTTTAAAGACAACGCCGGGCATTAGTATTTACCATTTCTTTCGCGCTCAAAGCTGGCGCGCTCAGTAGCAAGCCGTTCCTTTTTCTGTTCAAACAACTGATCAGAGCTCGCGATAAATCTTGACGGATAGTAATCTCTGCCGCTATCTTTATCAGCAGACTGAAATTTTTCATCAGACGGAACGCTGTAATTAACTAAGATATTAACCATATCACGCACCTCGTATATCATTTTTTCAAGGTCGTTGAGTCTGTGATATAAGTCGGAAAGATCGCGTTCGCTCTTTGCCGCATAGTCGCTTACCTTTGCCGAAGTGGCCGCAAGCAGATTATCAAGCTTATTTTGAGATGCAGTGAAGTTGTACTTTATTTCTTTTTCGTCATATATACTTTTCTTTTCGTCACTCATTTCGAGTATGCCCATATCAACGCCCTTTTGCAGAATAATTGAATTGAGCAGTGTCGATACAGGTACGTTATTAGAATCGCTTATCTTTTTCAGCGTAACCACAGCTTCCGGGTCAAGCGTGAATGTGTTTTTCACTTTTGCCATTTATCATTTCATTCCTTTCACTTTTTTCGCGCAGGGTTTCAAATTTAATACCTCGTAAAATTTCATTTGAAAACCTCAATGTATTTTTTTGATTTAAAACACGTTACAGATTAAGCTATGAGCATAAAGAAAGTGCAAGCACTTTCGCTCAAAATCCTTGTAGTACAAGGATTTTCGGGGTATCGAAGTGCAATCACTGACCTCTGTTTTTATACATACAACCATACTATTTTGTATGTATACCCATACTTTTTAGTATGTATGACCATACCATTTTATATGTATTGCCATACTTTTGAGTATGTACAGCTATACTGTTTTGTATGTACGCCCATACTTTTTAGTATGTATACCCATACTGTTTTATATGTATAACCATACCGTTTTGTATGTACGCCCATACTGTTTTAAGACTTCCAATTTATTGAATTTAGATTTCCTTTAAAGAAAAAATCAGATTTGTCGAATGATTTTCTCCATTTCTTCGTCTGAAATATCTTTTTCTGAGTTCAAAATCGCAATGATCTCCTCCGCTTTCAGACTTCCTATAGATAGATCTTCAAGTTCGGGAAAGAGAAATTCATTCAGTTTCTCGTTTGTTTTTGACAGCCTTAAACTGCATATTAGAATGAGATCCAGTGCTCTTTTTATATCAGTTTCAAAGCTTTTTAGTTCTGTTCTGATATATGATCCGACTATCTCGGGCAGTATCTGCTGTACAAAATCATCTTTGCTGCTGATATATTTTTCTATAATTTCAGCGCAAAGCTGATTGCGTGACATCTTTTCTGCCGCTGCTATTTCATCGAGTCTGTCGATATGTTTTTGCGGAATATCTCTCAAATACAGTGTTGGCATTGCTCATTCACCATCTTCCAGTCGTTTCAGATACTCTCCTGAGCTGCCGTATTTTCGTAAAAACTTTTTGTTTCTATCAAACTTTTCTATGGTGAAAAGTTTATCGGCAACATACATAAAGAAATACTGTTCATATGATTTTTCGTTTATATTAAAGAGGAACAAACCATTGCAGACAGCATTCAGCTTATTACCTTTCAGGTCATATTCTTCGACAAAACTCTGCTCGTTTGGCTCAAAAGTTATCTGAAAAGATGTGTAATTATCGTTGGAAAATCTTGCCGAGCGTATGTCTGCATACTTAATATGCAGTATTTTTTTGCTTTGTCCGTGATAATAGGTAAGCTCCATATCTTCCTCGTCTGCTGTAATTGCAAGCAAATTAAGCTCACTTTTGTTTACAAATTGACGTGCGCTGAAAAACAAATACAGCACGATAATCACTAGCATTAGCAGAAAAAGTGTGTCGATCTTCTGAAAAAACGGTATACAATAAAGTGCAAATGCAGTTAGAGCAGCGCCTATCAATGCAATAAATTTCTTTGCCGCGCGCCTTTTGTTATCCATAGCAGCCACATATGCTTCATCAAATCCGCTCAGATCATCGGCTGCCGGATATTTAAATATGTATTTTTCCATAGCAGTTCCTTTCAATTTACAGTTACCATGCAGCTTGCTTTCAAGCCGCCGTCATTAGTTTCAGCCGTCACGATCACCTTGCCTTTTGCAATGGCTTTAACTTTTCCTTCGCTGTCGATCTCTATTATTCCTGTTTTATTGCAGCTCCATCTAACGCTTTTATCGGCTGCATTGACAGGCTCTACAATTGCATGAAGTCGCGTTTCACTGCCGATATTAAGCACAACATTATTGTTCTCAAAATCTGTTTCAAGGTATATCCTGTTCGGATGTACTGCTTGCGGCTGTGTAGTTTCAGGAGGCCTTGTTGTGTGCGGAGTAGTGGTTTGCGGTGGTTCTGGCGTTGTCTGAGGCGGCTGAGTTGTTTGCGGCGCTGCTGTGGTTTGTGGCGGTTCGTATGGCTCAGGCTCATTATTTCCGCCTCCACCTCCGCCATTTCCTCCGCCGTTATTGCTTCCGCCACCGTCATTATTCCCATTGTTGTCATTAGGCGCAGTCGAATTACTGCTGTTTTGTCTATCATTCTGACTGCTTTCGCTGCTGGTAATGGAGCTTGTCAGCGAGCTGTTTGACGATGTATCAGCAGATGATAGTCCGCTTGTAATGTCATATGACGTGTTTATATCTACATCAATATACGACGTATCTCCTGTGCTTAATGTATCATTTTCAGATGAGATACTCATATCTTCTGACTCATTACTTATCATAACAAGCAGCTTTTCAGCTTCATCAGATGTGATAAAACGTACATCTTTGCGGTCTATCCTGCAATATTTTGTATCGCTTACAGCCTTATGGATCTCTCCGGGCACTTCATCGCCAAACGCATCTTTCGTTGCAGGATCTTGATATTCGGGTACTGTTGAGGTAGCGTATGTTTCAACGTAGCGAAAATTATCCTCTACATTCTGAACATAAACATACTGTGATATATCATTTCGCGGCTTATACTCAAAACCATCTGTCACTGCATTCTGATTTTTCTTTTTGTCATACGCGATGAATTTTGACATATACGGCTTTGCTTTTTCATTAGCCCCTGCTTCTTGCAATACCGATAGTGATACCACAAATTGTTTTGTATCAATTATGTACACAGCCTCTGAAAACTTAAATCGGTAGCTGTTGATAGTCATTGCTGTGTTGTAATCTTCGGTGTAATTTACGGTTTTCATGCCTGCCTTGACCAATGGATATACCATGAAAAACAGTATCAAGGGTATTGATACCACAAGAAATATCGTATAGATTATGTTTCCTTTAGCTCTTTTCACGCTGCTCACCTCCCGAAAGCTTCTGCCTTATCCATAAGAGATCTTGCAAGACCTACTACCGCTTTTTTGACTATATTATCTATCACAGCATTAGCTCCCTGTGGTATGCCCAGCTGTTCAAATGTGTATTCAGCGAACACTATTACAAAGTTCTCATACGTTTTTTCGTTTGTGCAAAGCATTAAGCCATAGTCAGATTCGGTGTATTTTTCATCGTTATTGCTGCTTATATAAGCTGCGTTAAAAAGTCTGTTGAATATCCTTGACACATCCTCTGACGTGCCCATATACAAAAGATCCGCGTCGGTCGCACGTCGTGTGCAGTGTATTTTCATACGGCTCGAATCGATCGCAAGCAGCATTTCTCCTGGGTAAAAATCGGTAGTACTGTGCAGCTCCGACTCTGTAAACTGAGGAAAAGCAATATGCAGCTGCTCTATTGCAGCGCTGTCCTGCTTGAGCAGTACCTTGTACTGCACGAGTTGGAATATTGCCTTTATCTTGTTCGTAACTTCGCTGCCACCAATACCCTGCGGGAAAAATTCAAGTATACTCTGTGTTGCAAACCATAGACCGGCAAAATATTTTCTTGACCGGCGCAAAAGTTTATCTATGAAAAAAGTACATTGTGGATTACTTTCTGATATAAACCTGTGCGCTTCGTCGATAAGACAAATGACTCTGCGGCGATCAAACGGGTTAATAATGTTTCTGTTATATGTGACGTTTCTGCATATCTCTGCCCACATTAGTGACAGAATGTTGAAAAGCTGAGCGTTGTATATTTTCTCATCAAGCTCGGATATAGCTTTTACATTAAAAATGATCACCCCTTTATTATCAATGTCAACGTTTGTGTAGTTATCAAATATTTCGTATACTCCGCCTTTGGATAATCGTTTGAGTCTGCCGCGCAGCCGCTCGCAAAGCTCTTTGTCGTGCACTGTTTCGGCATTTATGTAGTTTTCCTCACAAGCGGCGAGTATATCTGAAAATATAGGGAAGTCTGTCGGCGCAAGCTTTGTAAGGTCAGTTTTGTTTGTAATGTTCTTCTCCTCATACGCTCTGCTAAGCAGTTCGTTAAATTTCATCTCTTCATCCGCTGTAAATTCAGGATAGACCTGGCTCATAAAAGTGTTTATTCGTGAGATCTCAGACTGGAAATTGGTCTCCCTCGCTTCCTCTTCGGTCATCTTTTCAGTGATGTTTTCATCATTATTTTCCGCCTCCGCATCGATCGTCACTCTGATCTGCAGCGGATTTATGATAGAATTTTTAGTCATGCGAATGACCTGACCGCCATAGACCGCTGCGATGGTGCTATATTCATCCTCAATATCAAGCACCATTACGCGGTCGCCAAGTATCAATCTGTCTTGCAGCATAGCTTTAAGCGTTACCGACTTACCACCGCCCTTAACACCCAGCGCTAACAAGTCGAACGATGAGCGTGTTTTATCTTTAGTGAAAGTGTCCAGTACTACAAGACCGTTTGTATCGGTTCTGCCGAAATACATACCTGTTTTATCTATCTGCTGCTGATAATAAAACGGGTACTGGCGCGCAAACGTATCATAAAGCGGAAAAGGATTTTTTGCTTTATCAGCAGGCAAACAAAGCGAAATATATTCATCTATCATTTGATTATATGGCGTAAAAGATCGTATGCCGCTGTTTTCGAGCTGATGAATAAGCTTGTCTGTTTTCTTTTGTAGCTGCTCAGCGCTGGTATCATCGGTTATTATAAATCGAAGCGTTACGCTGTATACTTGTTCGTTACCGTTGGCGATGCTGTTATAGAGATCTTGAACCTTTTCAAATTCGGTCGCAGTATCCATAACGTCTGACACGTTCTGTTTGATAACGCCACGGCTGTTAAGCTCGTCAAGGCTTCGCTTTATTTCCGCTGAAACACCTGCCTTATCGCGCTTTATACTGTCGATCATCACTGAAATATCACGGCTTTGGTTTACATAGCTTGCAAAAGTCAGATCGCTTAGATATGCAGGATAGTCATGTACTACAAGCGAAGTAACATAGCGACCGTTTACATTCCAGCCTTGCTGACTGAAATGAACGTGTTTCGGAAATATATAGCTGTCAGGTTCGTTTATATGTTCAACATCAGTATCGTCGCGTTCTGTTTCTGTGTCGAACGTCATGACCTTATGCAGCACTCGCAGTATATCTGCTGTGCTGCAAACCGCTGCTGATACGTCCGTCATGTTTGAAAGATACATATCGAGCGCGTCCTCTAATTTGCCTATCTCGTCTGCATACACCACAAGATATGCCATTCTGTCATAATGATTTTGTTCAAAATACTCGAGTTCTGCTCGGCGCATATCAAGCATTACAGCCGAAAAACCATCAGTCTTGCTTCGTTTATATTTCAAGTACTCTTTCTGACTGCGAAAATTAGGACGCAGATCGGTAAATATATACTTATGCGGCAACTCAAGTGCAGCAGAAGCGTGAGCAAAATTTCTAAACGCAGTTTCTCGGTCAAAGTCGGTGTAATGGAAAATATCTATTCCCGAGATCGCGACTATGGAGAGGTAGTACTCTTTGCCATCATAAATACGCTTGATCTTTACACAAGGTATACCGCGTCTGCCGACGTCGCAAAGCGAAACTGTAATATAGTTCTTGATAATATTTGCAGGAGAAGATTTAAGCTTCCGCTTTTTCTCTTTTGTTCTTTTTATTTTTATGTTCATTGCATTTCCTTTCATAGTCATCATACTCTTCCGTTCCGCAGCCATAAATGTCTTTGGCTCGGAATTTAAATTTCAGAAAATCTCCCAATCCGCGAATAAACGATTTATTCGGGTCGGTAGGCGAGCGCATAGTGCATATGATGAACGTAACAGTGCAGAAAATTATGAAAAACACCCTCATCGCACCTGTAAAGAGTATTTGTGAGAAGCCCAATGAGATCATTATCGTTGTAATTATTCCGATGATCTTAAAAAAGCTTATATTTTTCCATATCTTAGTTTCTGATTTTGTAGATTTAGGAACCATTCCCATTATAGCTCCCTCCTTATATTAAAATTTATCCTTGCGATTTTTTTCGCTTCTTCGTTCCTGTTCAGCCCACGAAACTGTATTTGATTCTCGTCTTGATTCTTGTTTGTTCCAACTTTCTTCAGATGATCCGCGGCGAGTAAATCCCTTAGCACTGCTCACCGAGGTATTTTCTACACTATTTCTGCCTACAGGCAGATTATTAGACGCTGCAGTTGCGGCATTTGAATTGCTGCCACTGCTTCTGCTGACCGTACCGCTTGATCTGAATACATTTTGCATACTAGGTCTTGAACTTGAATTTTCAGCATATGTTGTACCGCTGCTATGAGAGTTTTCGCTTTTTGCAGTACCCGAGTAACTTTCACTTTGCGATGAAGAGGCATTGCTTTCAGATGATGAATATGATCGCTGCGATGAACTATCTGTTGAATATCCGCTTGACCTGCTTTCATCGTATGAAGTTGCTGCGGCAGCAGAGGTACTTTCAGCATTATAACTGCCGCTTTCAGAGGAAGCTTGTGTATCGCCGTGCGAGTATCCGCCTGATGAAGATGTACTGTCGCCTGAGTATGAAGAACTTGCCGTACTGCTTGAAGTGCTGCCGCGGCTACCGGAAGATTTGTTCGTGCCATGTGAGGTTTCCTCACTGTTCGAGGTGTTATCTGATTTTTTGTTCATCCAACCTGTAGCTCTGTCGGCAGCATTTATTCCACGAGATATAGAATTACCATTATACCTATTTCCAAAAGCACCATTAGCAGCACCAGATACAGCACCCCCAACAGCTCCAAATACGGCTTTTGTTGCTTTTCGGGCTACACTATCTCCACCCTTAACTCCATTTGCTGCACCTACTGCCATACCGGCAGCTCCCCCGGTTGCACCTCCAAACACTTTTTTTCCTGCACCGGCAGTCATTGCTACTGGTTTAGATGCCATTTGCGCCGCTGTACGAACGCCCATTATTGTTGCGAGTCCCGATTTAACGCCTGCGTCCATACCTGTAAGCTTAACTATAAGGTCGGGTCCGTCGATAACAAATTTTGCGCCTGCAAGTATCAGAAAGATCGTCACAAGTATGCCGTAGTTTTTATCAAAAGCAGCATACATTACGAGCAAATAGAGCCGCAAAATGAAGATGACCGCTATAAAACAAATATTGCAGGCTATAAGGTTTTGTATCACTTGCTTGGCTCGTCCGCCGCCTGACATATCGCTTGCAATCGCTATTGGCGCTACGATCTGTGCAAAAAGCACGTCAAACATAAGCGAAGCTATTTTAAATCCTGCGAATGTGAGTGCTATAAGCGTTACGACCCCGAGCAGAAAACCGTAAAAGAAGTTTCTGAAATTGTATCCATACATATAGTCCAGCGTGTAACCATTCAAGTATTTTCTGAAAAGCTGCTCATACCAATCAAGGTTTTCATAGTCGGTGTTATCGATAACGTTAAAGGTTGACCAGTCGCTATCCTCCCAGTCGCCTGTATCGTCCTGTTTCACATCATTTTCAACGTTGTATAGATTTTGCTTATACACAAGATATTCAAATATGGATAGCTTTTTCTTTGTTTTGCCTATTTTAACAGTATACATTTTTGTTTCGATTTTTGATAATGCGTCCTCAAACGAAGATGAATAGCCGACCAGTTTATTGGCATCGCTTACAGTGTAGCTGCCGCCCATTTCGTTTAGAACGCTCTGAACATTAGGATTTGCCATAGTTGATGCAAGACGCAGCAGTAAAAGGCGTTCATACGAATATACATACATATATTTGTGCGTTTCGTCTATATATCCTGTATCTTCAGGGCAGACAGAGTGCGCATACCACGTTCCATCGTCATTAGCCTTAGAACCCAATATGTATGCTGTGCTTAGTGCATTTATCTTTCCGCCCTTTTTAACATATATCGCACCGTTATAATGGTCATTTTCGGCATAAGATACCCGACCTTCATCGTCTGTATATTGTATAGCATACACATCGCCTTCTACATACAGATCGTTATCGCCTTTGTTAGACCATTCCGCGAAAGTATTTGCAATACCGTTTGTATCTCCTGTCAAACTATCGAGCAATTGAAGCTTATCATAGGTGCTAAAACTGCTGTAAGGTACTTGATAGATAGTGTCCGCAGTTTTTACACCGTCGAAAACTTTATCATACTCAGTGTTATCGAGCACACCGGTAGGACTTATTTTGTATACCGACTGCGGATTGCTTTTATATTCATCGGAATCTGCAAAGGTGTGTATCTTATTATCGTTTAACGACTCACCAACTTTAATTATGTTTTTAGCCAGTATTTTACTTCCGAGAGTTTCCTTGTGGACTATCATCGTATCATCATCAACTGTAACATTGCTGCCGTCAAGCTCCTGCGCGGCTTTTACGCCTACCGTTTTTAGATCCGTTAGTGCCGATACAATTGACGGCAGAGCAGCAATTAGTAAAAGAGAGCAAAGTATCCCTCGCAGATAGTCAGAGATCTGTGCTTTATCTGCTCGCAGCATGAAAAGTATCGTAGCGATAAGCAGTGCTACTCCCGCTACTGCACCTGCTATCGGGTATATATCGTTTTTTATATTGAAAACATCTTTTATCAAAGAGTATAAATTGATCTTTAACAGTTTTGTTATCGCATTGTCAAACTGATCGACCAGCTCGCAAATATGTGACAGCAGCCAAAATTCTGCGTTGTAAAGATAGTCATGCCAGCGGTCTTTTTTCACCGTCAGCGTTGCAACGTCTGATGACAGACTGTTCCAGCTTACCGCAGAAGCACCTATACCAAAACACATAAGGCTCACGAACAATGCTGTAAACGCAGAAAATACCCTGCGTTTTGCTTTTGAAATGTTTAATTCCATAAGATCTGACCTCCATTTTTGCATAATAAAAAGAGCCGCAATTTAGAATGCGACTCTTGATGTATAAATCATTCAGTTTGTTTTTATAGCCTGCTTTGAAGCGCTGAAAGCATTTCTATTCTCTGTAAGACTACTTCCGTTATCTTCTATTAAAAAAAGCTGTCAACCTTTGCCCCTATGCGCCCATACCATGTTACCATAGTTAAGATAACACCGTAAAGGCGCACAGTGCGCAGATACATCCGCGCATTGTTTGCCTTTAATTGTACGTTTATGCTCCTGCTGCTTCAGCTATAGCTCCAACGATAGAGATACCAACGCCGATAACTATAACACCGACGCAAATTGAGATCGCCATGCCTTTTCCTTTCTGCAGACCCTGGGAACCACCGGCAATAAAAACGATACCAAGTGCGAGAACAGCAATACCGGCTATACCAAGACCGATCTTTGTCATCGAGCCCTGAATATCCGTTATAAGATTTTCAATTCCCGAAGTATCAAGGTAATACTGCACCTGCGGTGCGCTATCTCTCACTGACTGCTGTTCCTGTTCTGCTGAGGCTACAACACCCATACCGAACATCATAATGCAGCCCATCATAAGTGCGATGAGCAGCGAAGCGAATGTTTTTTTGTTTTTCATGTGTGAAAAACTCCCTTCTAAGTAAAGTATTTTTTATATACAATACAGAGCAATTCTGTTATTGTAAACCGGGTTTATATGCCGTCACTGTAATTTACAGCAAGCATACCATGATCATCGTCAACAGCAACTTCAAGCGTTGACTCACCACTCTTAAACGTGTAATTGTAAGTATTGTAGGTCGCGTATTGTTTAAAATCTACCTTTTTACTTTCGATTGGTTCGCCGAAAGCAGCGAATACATCATCCTTTTTTGCGCCAAACCCTACACCGGCGAATGAAAAAGAAAGCAGCTTTTGTTTGCCGATAACATACGATGCCGGGTCAATAGTAATACCACAAATGCGCATATCTTTGAGTGTCATGTTATCGTCGCCGTTGTTTGTAAGATATAGCTTTACATTAAAGCGGTTGTAATCATCATCGTTGATCAGTTTATACATCTCAACATTTGTTTTGCCATCGCTTGAAGCAAACGGCATATCAAGGTAGTTTCCCATTACCTCGCTGAACTCTGAAAACACCCAGCCTTCATCTAAAAACTGCGAAAGCGGCGTTTCCCTATCCTTTATCACCATTCCGTCAAGCATTATTTCGCCGCTTGTCCAATCTGCTGATATTTTAAGTGTGTCAGCGACAGAGCTTGATGAAGCTGCTGTTTCAGTATCTGTCACGCTTGACGGTTCGAGCGAAGATATAGTATCTGCATTAGATGAGCTGTCCGCAGAAGTTTCAGTTACTGCGTTTGTTGCTGCAGTCGTTTCATTTTTGCTGTCCTCATTTTTAGAACTTCCGCAGGAAATGACTGATAAAGAAAAAAGCACAGCCATTGCTGCTGTACCAAAACGTTTCATATTCATATACATGATCCCTTTCAAATCAATGTCTGCCAATGCTATTTGTATGCTGCTTGTTCTCTGTCCTCTGCGTTATCGTTATCTGCCTGTAGGCAGACTGTTCAGCAGTCAGAAGTTGCAAACATTCGTTAAAGTCTTTTCCCGTTTTAGGTAAAACTCGCTTGCAGACATAACCTTTTTCCGTGTAATTCTTCATCATCTTTTTTGCTGCTTCAAGACCCGGAGTGTCGTTATCAAGTGCAAAGACGATATTTGTTATGTCAGGATTACGTTCAAGATATGCTTCGAGCGCAACATCAGATTTTCCTGACAAAGACAATCGGTTTACGTTTCGCCAAACGTTTTCATTGGGCAGACGATTTTCCATCGCTGCACGTTTTCTCTCTGACATTAAAGTCATAGTGCAATGCGACAATAGGTCGATCGGTGCTTCAAATACATAAAGCACATTCGCGCCGGCCGGAAAATGCTCTTTGTCTGCCGGAATATTAAAGCTGTACCTCTTGTCAGAACCCGAAATATTTTTCGGATGAAACAACTTCTTGCCGCTTTCATCAGTTGCAGCTGCGAGAAATGAGTTTGTCATTTTATTCTCAGCAAATCTTGCCTTACCGCTTTCGTCGTAGCCGACAAAAACAACATTATGCAGCTTATCCTCATAGATCATCTTTTCTTTTACAAGCTCAGCTATTATACTTGTGTCAAGACATCTTGTTTTACCAAGATAAGCAAAAGTTCTGCTGCGAACTCCCGTTGTTTCAGGAGGAAGTACAAACTTTTTCTTTTCCTCTGCTTCCGGCTTGATCTCAGGGGCTTTGCTATATGTATTTGCGCTCTGAATGCTTTGGGCTTTAGCAGAGCTTGACGGCGAGCCGATGATCTTCTCAAGCGCTGCGGAGAAATCCATCATTTCAACAGAATTCAGCCAATCTATAGCATTTCGTCCTTGAAGATCTCTGCTATTCCAGTACCAGCAGCGGCGATCTTTTTTTATCATCAAGCTGTCATGTTCGCGGCACTGATAATAGTTTCCTACTGCACGAAATGACCAACCGTATTCGCGGCTCAGAAAATCGGTCATGTCTATAGATTTTGCATCTCTTATCTCATCGTCAAGAAACTTTATGTACGTTTCGCCGTTCTTTTTAGTGCGATATACAGGCAATTTCTATCACCTCACTTTATCTTTTCCTGCTGCGGCTTTGCTGCTGTTCTAATGCCTGCGCATTATAAACGTCTTTTTCTTTTAAGGGAGAAAGATCGTCGTGATCGCCTAATTCGTTTATACCTCGGCTGACATTTGTGCAAGCTTTGTATTTCTCCACAAGCTCTACACAGCTATCCAACGCACTGCGCTGTACAGCTGTAGCTGTATTCACGGCCGGTGCTTCTCTGATCGAGCGGATAAGATCATCAGGTCTATTTTTGATAACATACTGTAAATTAGCGCAATCACAATCAAGCTGCAGATCAGCCTGCGTAAGTTTATTGATTATTATATCTGCGGTACTTGCACTGACAAGATCTTCAACGGTATTCGACTTTTGCTCATAATCGACAGCCATTTGTACGGCTGAAATTATGTTTTCTTCGTAATTTGATTCGAGTTCCATCAGCTGCACCAGTGCACGGTCAGCAAAGCGTTCGCTTTTCAAAAGCTCGCTCGGAATCTGTCCTACGCTTTCGCAATAATCAAGATACTGAAATATTTTATCAATATTTATCTCGTCATGCTTTTTTATATACGCGGTATACAGTTCTTCCTCAGATAATTCGATCTCATAAACTTTATCATTTATGTTTCTTTCGATTTTCATTTTTACCTCCTTCTGCTGCCGAACGTTTGTAAATACCCGTGTTCGCGCAGCCAGCGCTCTGCTTTGTTCTTAGTGTCTTGCGGCACGTTGCCCATATCATATATCCTGCGGCATACGCAGTACCACAAGCTGTTTTCATCGTCCGGCGCTTCTATACCATACTTTTCAAAAAAGCAGCATATAGTTTTCTTGTCAAAGCTCAAAAGCGCCGATCGTTCCTCATCAAAAAAAGCTTCTGCACTTATCAATCCGATACACCTCCTTTTCTGCCTATAGGCGGAATTTAGATTATCTCGACCAGTTCATAGCCGGTTTGGTTAACGTAAAGCAGATGAAAATGCGCAAGCCTGTTTTCTTCGTCGTCATGAGTTACTGCAGCGATCGGCAATATATCAGCATTACTGCACATGGTATCAAGCAGTGCGAAAAAAAGCTCTCGCATTGTATCATTAAATGCTGAGAGCGTTGGCTGCTGAAAATCCACTGTACATCTTTTAAGATTTTTGCCAATACTATAGGCGTATAGATCGTTAGTCATGCAGAGATGATCTATGCGGTTAGCAATCTCCATTCGGAATGACTTATCCTGCGGTAAATACTCTACCATTTTATCATCGAAAACAACTATGTTATCGTTGACGGAACGATCATTATATAGATCACTCTTTGCACCAGAACGGCAGATCTCTGAAATATAGCTGCGTATATTATCCTTACCGCAAAGCGAGAACTCTTCGCCAAACATCATATCGTAACTTTCATTCACAATTATCACCTTGACTTTCCTTTGTTTCGGTTTATTGCATCCTCTTTATTTGCAACAAATCTATCAAAATAACTGTCCGCTTTTCTGAAAAAATCTGTTATCTTTTCAGCGTTCTGTAGTGGATCATCAGCTATATTTTCAATAACCATGTCCGCGTCATCGCTGTTAAACGCGTTTACCATATCCGCAAACCTACTGCTGCCGTCATTATCATCGATATACGTTTTACATTCTGAGTAAAGAGTATTGAAAAAGCTATCCAAAGCAAGCTTTTGATCTGTCGCTGAAAGCGTATTAAGCTCAATGTATGCCTGTTGCATGGTTTTTTCGTCTATAATTGTAGTTACCATTTGTCCAGCACCGTAGTTTCCGTCAGGATTATAGTACATCCATGTTACAGAGCACTCATCATTGAAATAGAATTTGTCGGCTGAGCTTACATCAATAGATTTTGCTTCAGAAATTTCTGTTTCTGACATCATTTTATCACCTTCTTCCATGCCCTCTCGCAGCGGCAACAGTCTCGCGCTCCTCGCCGTTGTCTTGATCGCTGTACTCTATTTCCATATCCTCCTCCGGTTCATTCGAGAGTATTTCTTGCGCTTGCTTATCTTTAGACAGCAGATCATTTAGATATGCAAAGCGGCTTTCTTTTTGTTTAAGTTCTTCGTCGTGTTCAAATGGCTTTTCAATCGCAGCCTTTGTTTCATTCATGTCTTTTGTAGTATTTTCGATGTATATTTTTAAATCATCGCATTTTGATTGCACAGCCTTATCGACTAGGTTTTCAAGGCGCGTAATGTTTCCTAATCCATTATTCTCGCCGCAACTACAGCTATAACTTAATTTACCACGCGCCACTATTTCGTAATCAGGCTCTTGACTAAAAAATGTAAGTTTAGCTTTAGACGGTTCGATATAAATATCAAATCCATTGTACTCTCCGACTAGTACACTTTCACCGCTATGAGCACAAGATTCACGAGCTTTAAAGATCAGTGCAGCCGCTTTTTCTTTGTCAACGATCTGAACATCATCAACTTTAAGTATGAAATCCTCCGAGCCACAATTAACTCGTGTTTCGTTATCCTTTTCTGCTTTTGTAAGCAGCTCTTCATATCTTGCTATCCGCTCAGGCAGTTCCTTTTCAGCAGCGTTCATAAGCTTGTATTTTGACTTCATATAGTCGCTTTTTAGATCATGAAGATAGTTCAGCTCTTGTTCAAGCTCTATGCGTTCGGCTATGTACGGATTTGAGGTAGTCGCAGCTTGTATTTTTGAGTAGGTCAGCACTACCTCGTCCATATCTTCTGATTTTCTCTGAGAAGTAGATGACATACCTTGCTCAATGAATTTTGCCTTACGAACTATAGTATCCATAAGGTACATATCGAATGTATCTTGCGTGACGTAAAAGTTAATATCTACATTCGAAAAAGTATTTCCACGGCGTATTCCTCTGCCGTTTCTCTGCTCAAAATCACTGGGCTTCCACGGAATATCCAAATGGTGCAGAGCACAAAGCTTGTTTTGGATATTAACACCTGTTCCCAATTTTGATGTACTGCCTATAACAACGCGTTTAATGCCATTGCGCAGTTCCTCGTGTTGTTGTACACGCTGCTTTTCATTTTTCGCGTCACCGGCAAAACATATCTCTTCTTCAGGTATGCCCAGTTCTATAAGGTCAGCTTTTATTTCATCATAGGCTGAAAAACCTCGGTCAGCATTTACTGCAATATCGCAAAATACAGCTTGCACGCCTTTCTGCTCCTCAGTTTCATCATACTTTTTCTTGATGTTGCGGCAGAGCGTAGCTATTTTGCCGTCGGGGTCTTTTTCGGCTAATGGATCTAGGCAGCGCGGATCAAGTCCCAGCAAGCGTGCTTCGTGTGTTATTTTAAGCATATTGTCCACATTTGGAGATACGCTGCCGTTGTGAATACGTTCGCTGCGTTCACCAAGCTCCTTAATGCCCTCACGCTGCGATTCTGATGGCTGTATTACCACGATGTTCGGTTCTCCTCCTGTTATTTCAGGAACATTCAGCTTTATCATTTTTTGAGTTTTTATATCTGCAAACTCTTTGAATTCCTTGACAAGCTCAGGCAAATTGATAAACTCTGCAAAACGTTTTTTTGTTCTATAACCATTGCCGGCAGGGTTTACTTCCAACTTGGAGACCACCTTTCCAAAATTTGAAGCCCAGTCATCGAATTCCGAAACACCGGACTCTGCAAGTACATCAGGTCGCAGATAGCGAGTCATTACATACATTTCGACCATGCTGTTTGAGATCGGCGTGCCCGTTGCAAACAATATATTGTTGCAGCCGTATTTGTTATTAAGGTACGTTGTTTTCATGAGCATATCCTCGGCTTTCTGCGAAGCGCTCGTCTGCACGCCTGAGATATTTCCCATTTTGGTAGCAACAAAACAGTTCTTGAAGTTATGAGCTTCATCGACTACAAGATAATCAAAACCAAGCTGCTCAAATGATAAAGATGTGTCTTTAGACATACCGAGTAGCTTTTCAAGTTTGTCATTAAGCTTTTCTTTTTGTTTTTCAAGTGCTTTTACTGTCATTTGATTTTCATTTCTTTGAAAATAGTAACCGCTCTTCATTCCGCTAAGCTGCTGATCTATGGCTTCTATTTGTTCGTTTATAAACTGGCTCTGATATTCTGCCGACATACCGATTTTACCGAATTGCTCGTGTGACATGATTATCGCGTCATAGTTGCCGGTAGCGCATCGTGCGATGAAACGCTGCCTGTTCTCTTTCGTGAAATCTTTTGCAGAAGCGACCAGTAAATGTGCGTTCGGGTAAAGCTTTAGCCATTCGTTCGCCATTTGATCTGTCAATGGTTTGGGTACTGTAACGCAAGCTTTGGTGATAAGTCCCAGTCTGCGTTTTTCCATAACTGCCGTTGCCATTTCAAACGATTTGCCGGCGCCGACTACATGAGCGAGCAGTGTGTTGCCGCCGAGTTTTGCCCTCATTACCGCGTCGAGCTGATGTTTGCTCAGCGTTATATCAGGGTTCATTCCGTCAAATTTTTGCCCACCGCCGTTATATTCTCTGCCTACAAGAGAATTAAACAAGTTGTTATATTTCTCAACGTAATACTCTTGCCGCGACATATCTCCCCAAAGCCAATCTTCAAAAGCACGCTCCATTTGATTTGCTTTCTCTTTTGCCTTTCGCGTTGCTGATTCATTTAAAACATACCTATCATCGTCCGTTCTGTCTTTGACTTCGATGCTGCGCTTATTCAGCAGCCGCTTAAATATCTCATGTACTTCCATTCGATCAGTGCCAAATATTTCAGTAGCACGGCTTGAATTATCAGTACAGCGATTTTTAAATGTATATTCTCCATTTGGCAGTCGTGTAACAAGATTATTATAACTGTGGTCTATGCCGGTATATTCGGTCAAAAACTGCGTGTACGTTTCGCAATTCACCCAGTTGATACCTATTTGTACAAGTATATCCTCCGGCGGTATCGTATCAGGCTGAATGGCTTCGAGAGCCTGCACGTTGTACTCATACTGCGGATCAAGCTTTGCCATTTGCTCCGCAAGTGCAAGCTTCTTTCTGACGTTGCCCGAAAGATATTCAGCAGCTTCAACATAGCCTGAATATTCTTTTCCGTCAACGGTATAAGCGGGATCTCTGAATATCTTATTCTGTTCTTTCAAAGAAAAAACAAGCTCCTGCTTTTCCATGCCCACAAGCTGAGCCATGTACTCAATATCTACACAGCCTTTTCGGTCGAGGGAAACTTGCAAAGCCTCCTCCGGTGTATCTACTGAGTCAACGTTTATGCTCGGGAGGATGGTTCTTTTGAAAAAAATCGAAGCCTTTTGTACTTCGCCGGTCTTTTCATCAACATTTTCTAGGGCAATAAGTGTGTTAAAATCATCATCGTCCCTAAAAACAGTATTTGCTTTTGACGTTAGCGCTCCATAACGTTTTACATATGTATCATATTCATTATTCAACTCGCGCTGCAGTACCGCAAGCTCATCGTCGGATACACCATTTAGCTGAGCATCGATAACGCTGCGTAATGATTGACGGATAGCGTGCATACCTTTTATGCGTTCTATTGCAGTATTACCGCCTTCATATTTTGTCATTACCTCGTTTTCACGATAATAGACCTCACCGTCTATGATCGTGTATGTAAAGTTGCGAACATAAGGATCGGCAGGAATAGTTTCAGATGTTTTTTTATCAGAACCGCCGATTTTTACTGCATTAAATATCTTCTCAGGTATATTAGCATGGAGTTTAGAAACTGCTGCGGCAAGCTGCTCGGAAAGAGTTTTTTCGGTATCAGCTATAACATCAATTGTTTCGCTGTCATCGCCATAGCGTGTACTTTTGACCACTTTACCGAGTACCATTTCAGGATGTCGGGCAAAATACGCATTAACGCGAAGTCCGTCGGCAGTTCTGCCTGTCTGCGTCCAATACGGATAAACAACTGTCTGATTTTCTCGTTTCTGCAAAAATAGAATATCGGAAACTGTTTTCGTGTCTGCAAATGCGTTGTTAGGCAGACGTACAGCCCCCACAAGATCGCAGCGCTGTGCAATATATTCTCGGAATTTTGATGTATTCTTATCCATAGTGTAACTCGAAGTAACTACGGCTATCATTCCACCCGGGCGCACCTGATCGACAGATTTTGCGATAAAGTAGTCGTGGATATTAAGTCCAAGTCTGTCATACTTTTTATCATGCACTTTAAAATCACCGAATGGAACATTTCCCACGACAACATCAAAAGAGTTATCCGAAAAACTTGTTTTCTCAAAGCCTTTTATTTGGATATTGTCATTTGGATACAGCTTTTTTGCTATCCTGCCGGTAAGATCGTCAAGCTCTACACCATAAAGCTTTGAGTTTTCACGCATTTCAGTCGGTATTTCAGCGAAGAAGTTTCCAACGCCCATTGACGGCTCAAGTATATTTCCGCCTTTGAAGCCAAAGTTATCGAGCGCAGAGTATATGCTTTCAATAACTTCATGCGAAGTATAGTAGCTTGTTTGCGTTGATCTGCGCGCAGCGCGATATTCGTCATCGGTGAGCAGACCTTTAAGCTCCTCGTATTCCTCATGCCAATTATCTTTTCGCGCATCAAAAGCGTCTGCGACACCGCCCCAGCCTACATATCCTGCAAGCAGTCGTTGCTCTTCAAGGGTAGCATTTCGGTTTTCGGATTCTATTTTCTTTAATGTTCGTATGGCGGCAATGTTAGCTTTATATCTAGTCTTAGCTCCATTTCCGGTAACATCATTCAGATCAAAATGATAAGTATGCGAGGGAATGTCATTCGACACGGCTTCAGCAGAATCTTCATTAACAATGTTTTCGTTAAAGAATGAAATCTGATTAGAGTTAGCTTGCGTATTTCTGTCAACAATTTTTTCATGATTTACTGAATTGCTATTGACAATGTTATTACTTTGTTGTTTGCTCTCAGGCTCTTCATTAGCTTTCTGCATATCGCGTACTTTTTCGAGCTGAAATGCAAGTGCTTTATTATATCGCTTTATAAAATCAATAACTCCGCCGAAGCCGTCGCCTATATCCTGACGATCAGTGTATGTTGTGCCATCGGGCATAATTACTGTAAATTTTGTTTTTGCATAACCTTGATGAACGCCATCTATTTCGCCGCGTTCAAATGCTTCATAAATGCTTTTTATATCTTCGCCGTATTTATCGATCTCAGCTTGACGTTTTTCGATCCATTCTCTATCTGCCTGCTCCATAATACGGTCAAAATCGTACACAGAGTATGTTTTTCCATCTTCAAAAGCTTCGCTTTCGCTCCACTCACAAGTTATTGTCGGCAGTTTTTCATTCTCAGCTAAACCAATGTTTGATCGATTTTCTAATGCTGCTGCTTTTTCATCATCAGAAAGACTTACAAGATCATCAAAATCAAGTACAGATAGAGCGTTTTCGTTCATATCATCAAGCGATCCATACTGCTCTTCACGAACGACTTGTCCGTCATACTGGTATATCATTCTGTACCGCAGAAGATCGATCGAAACTTGTATCTCATATTCCGTTTTCTCATCAGTAGTGTAAGCAATAGGTATGTTTGAAAGATCAGAAAAATCTGCTTCCTCGCTGTATTCGTCTAAACAAAAATCGTTTATGTAATTTTTGGCATTATATAAGCTTTTTGTTTCCTGATCGTTTGTTGCTTTATAGTATCGAACGATCTCATCAGCATACAGTCCTACAACGCTCTCCCAGCCTATGAGCATAGAATCTGTATAATGCTCATTGGTATATTCGCCCTGCATGATCGTAACTCCGTTTTTTGATACGATGTAATCTACAGTAAACGACCCCATATCACAAGAGTTGTGTTGATCAAGCAATGCGGAGGTCACAAACTCTCCGAGCCTTTCTGCTCGCGGTTCTATCATTTCATTTCTTTCAAAGGAAGAAACAAGTTCTTGTGTGTTGTCATCTGCGCGAGAGTATACCCGACTGAACATATCATCAAGAACTGTTTTGATCTGTTCCGTGCTGAATGGTATTTTATCATCATTCACTTCGACAGTTTCATTTGCTATTATAACTTCGTTGTCAACAGGTGTAGCAGAGATCTGTTCAACTTTTGTATCTTCACCCTCAAAAGCATTCACTATCTCTTCAGGTATGTCAAGCTGATTACGTTTGAGCTGCACAGCGTGTAATGCTATCTCGTTAATAGATTCTTGCGCAGTATGCTGCACAACAGAAAAAAATGACAGCATAAGTTCACTGTCATTTTGCAATATCGTATCGTCAAAATCAAGAGCCGCTGCTCCGCGCACTCGTATATTTTCCTCAGATCCAAATTCGCAGCGCGCAGCAGTTGTGTACCTTACGCAATCCCAAAGCATTTCATGAAGCTTTGTTAGCTGCTCATCGTTTAGCGAATATTTGTCAGCCATACTTTCAAGCTCATCATAGTGCTCATTAACACTGTTGTATGAAATATAATCGACTACAGATGAAAAATTGAGAAAGTCCTGCTCATAGGTGCTTGAAAAATACCGTTTCAGCTTACCGGCTTCTTCACGATTCAGCGACCAAAGCGGAGGTAACGTCTTACCATTAGTATCAGAAATATCAAAGTAGTAATGTACAGTATCTCCGTCCCCTAGTACAGGTATTCCATGAGCACCACGTTTAACTTTACGTCCTATAGCGTTCCACGCCGAGAGTTGAGCAGCTTTCTCAATCTCAGGATTTTGCGCATAGACCATTACTGCGTCTGAAAATGGCATTTTGTACATCCTTGCAGCAAATCTCAGAAAATCGGTGTATTCTTTACTTTGACACAATTCAACTAACGCTTTAGTGCGCAGCTTCTTTAGGTTATCTATTTTTGCCATCGCTTACTCCTCTCTAAAAAAATAATGCGGCTCTGCCTATAGGCAGACTATAGGCTTTACCGCACAGTGTTTTTCTACAATAACTTATCTTCTTCCAAATTTACTTTGGGATCTTGCGACCTCTTCAGTTTTAACTTCTGTCTGAGCTGCATCACGCGAAATATGAGCATTATATGCCTTTGTTACTGCATTTCTCAGCTCTTCGGATGCTTCATGATTTACTGGTGTGAAATTGTTGACCCATTTTTCAACGCTGTCATTTGTTTCACTATCGTAAAGCACACGCTTCTGAGCCTGAAAATTAGTTACGAGCTTTCCTTGACCGTTTGGCAGCTCTGACATATAACCATTGCGCACTTTAAAATCGCCAAAATCAATATCGCACGCTCCACGGGTCTTATCATTTTTCCCTGACGAAAACGGTCTCACAACAACATCGTTTATCTCAAACTTTTTATCTTCCAACATTTTATATCTGCCGGTCGAAATATGCTGCTTAGTGTAGCTGTATTCTTCGATGATCGCACCGGAGATCATGTTGCTGACCTCCTTGTCTTTAGCATAGAAAACATCTCTATCTTCCAGTCTGCCGCTGCTGTTTCTGCTCTGATAGTGCGGCATTTTGGTGTACAGCTCACCGCTTGCATTTTCGCGTATCTCAATGTTATTGACAGCATATTTGCCTTCAAACACCATTCTTGCGTATCCAACAATTCCTTTATCGTTTTCTGTAACTCCATACGAGGTAACAGAAATAATAACGTCTTTTTCCATAAATAATTATCCTTTCTTACAACATATCTTTAAATGTTTGCAACAATTGCTTCAAACAATGACCGCATATACAATTTCCGTTAAAGTTAATAAGATTCGATTCTGAATGACAGAAAACACAATTGTCACGCAGCCATAGCAGTTTGTAACCCAAAATTGGAGTAGTAATATTTAGATCATCATTTGCAGATGGTTCGAGATCATAGAAACGGATATACGCTCCACCATCCATGCTCATCATTTTTTCCTGCGACACGCTTTGCCGCAAAAATCGTACCCGCCTGGCAGCATTCATTTTAGTTTCAACATAACTTTTGTTTTTCGGTTTTTCTTTGCTCAAGAACGTGTAACCGTCCTGTGTCCACTGATAAATGATCTGCCCGATTGCGAAGTCATACTGCTCTTGCAATTCTTTTGGAATAGAAAAGTATGGCGCTCTGCGTGATGGGTAATCAAGGTTAACGATCTTGCTTATGTACTGTGTATACGCTTTGATTCTTCCCATAAATATTATCCTCCAATATTGTTTTAGTGATTTAAGCATTCTCTACGAACTGTCGATCATCAGGATCCTCACCCCTTTCTGCGTTTCTGCCTATAGGCAGAATTTTATATGACTTTTCAATAACTATAATACCTACAAATTCAATTAAATAAATCTTGACTTTTCTGATTTTTCTTATATAATTATAATAAGGAAGGAGATGATTATAGTGATTGAGATCATTAAGAGCATATTTAATTTCAAAAAAATATTTGATTTTTTTTGTAGCAACAAATTCGTCACATTCATACTCATGCTAACATTTCACATATGTACACAAGACAAAGATATAAAGTCAAAACTAGAGCATTATCTTTTTAAAAGGAACGGTACATATGATATAATTAAGTTAGTTGTTGTATACCTCACCAAATTGCTAAGTCTAGTAATTCTGCTGTGCCTTATTTTTAGTTTAATATACAAGGCAGTTGTAATGTTTAGCAATGATGATATTGATAGGTATGAATTTCTTTTAATACAACGGATTAGAATGAAATTTGTTATAGTACCATTTTCTCTAGCGCTGTATTTTTTGCTAATTATAATATCAGTTAAAGATTCATGGTATGAAACTTTAACTTATGTTATAAAACAAATTCCAGCGCCCGTTAAAGGTTGTTTCTTAGGTTCACTATCTATTGCCACAATCATAGCGTGCATATACAACATATACAAAAAATGGTTAAGCGAAAAATAAGTAATCAAATCGAACATTAGCGCCTGCTATAATTGCAGACGCTTTTTGTTTCTTTTGAAAACATCAGCTCCGTATCAATAGTATATCTGTCAGCCGGATAAATACCTATCAGCTTT